>BNJV01002042.1_pt1 | contig 91017 bp, 133 predicted proteins | sample 8540591 | NCBI WGS metagenome assembly BNJV01 (sample SAMD00202457, study PRJDB9452) | human saliva metagenome | host: Homo sapiens
GCCCTTTCGATGGAGGCTACTTCCTGCACAAGGCCGAATGGGGACGGTTGCAAATGGCGCTGGGCATGCGTTACGACTTCCGCGTGATGTCGGTTAACGGCTACACCAGCCTGAGCAACTACACCTACTACGACGACTTTAAGCTTTATAGCAACTTCACGGCCAGCCTTGCAGGCCATTACCAGATAGACGACAACGCTGGGACGTAAGGGCAACATCGGATGGTCGTGGCGTCCGCCAGACATCAATGAGCTTTATGCCATCGGCCTGCAAGAAGGCTCTGTACTGGGTGGTGGGCAACAGGCACTTGAGCGAGCGCGGCTTCGAAGTCGGTTGTGGGTGCACGATACCGCAACACATGGCTCAACGTAGAGCCCAGTTTCTTCTACCAACGCATCAACAGCTACTATACGACCACATCGGAACGGGCAAAAACCGCTTTCACAACCACCCCAGCGGCAAGTATCCCAAGTTTATTTACGACCAAGACGACGTGCGGCCTCGCGGGCGGCGACAGAAGCCACGGCCAAACCCATCGAAGGCCTATCGCTCGTGGCAAAGGGCGAGTGGATGTTTGCACGCAACATCACCCGCGACGACTGGCGCCTTCATGCCCTCAGACCGCTACGGGCTCTCGGCCACCTACACGCACGCCATAGACAAAAAGCGGAAATGGCGCGGAACGGTGTCGCTCTCGGGCATACGTAACCAAACAAACACGGTTCGACCCCGACAAAGACCTCGTAAGCGACTCGCCCGACCCTACTTCCTGCTCAACGGCACGGCCGAAGTGGCCTTGCGCATGCCCCCAACACCGCGAGCTGAAACCCATGCTCGTGGGCGACAACATCCTGAACAACCTTTATAAGGAGTACACCGACCGATTTAGGGTACTACGCGCACGAACGTGGAGCCAACTCTCCATCAGGACACTCTTTAAATTTTAATCCCTAACGTTCTCCATATAACGCAACAAAAGCGACAACATCATGCAACGATACCTTAAAAGCAGCGGCAATGGCCATCGCCCTTTCGGCCCTTTCGGCAAGCTGCACCAACGAACAAGTGGACGATTTCTTCAAGAAAATCGTGCAAGCGCCCCTTCGTCCATCGAACGCGACGTAAAGGGGCACGACCAAAATACAGCGTACACGCCATCCCTGCGAATGGGATACAAGGGCGGACTTATCGGCGTAGGGCCCCAATGGCGACGATTCCGTTAGGGTTTACAACACCTATCACGTGGCCGCTGACACGCACCGTGATACCCATAACGCAAAGAAATAGACATCGCCAAAGACGACAATGGCGAAATGACCGTCACCACGCAACGCCGCCAGTTCGACGTGGTGGCATCGCCAGACATCTATTATGGCTGGAACTGAAATACTACGACCAAAACGGAATGCTCATCAACCACCAGTTTTCCACCCATCCCTTCACCAAAGACAAGGAAGGCGTAAGCGTTCCCGACGAACAGCTCCACCCTCGCGATGCACCAACACTTCTTCGGCATAGGCAACACCACGCTAGGAGGTGAAACTAAAGAGACCGATAAGCGCCGAAACGCCCGACCAACAGGGGCTGCAGCTGGCCTATCCGCGCTCGCTGGACGAACCCGCCACCTACAGCAGACCGCTACACTTTCAGGCAAAACGGCGGCCAACCTGTGCCGGCCACCAAGTTTTCGGCCACAAATGTCTCTTGCACCCAGCGGTTTCAGAATACGGAAAGAACAACGTGCCATACAGCTCGAGTTGGCTTGGAAAGCCATAGAACGCTCTGAAAGCCCGCAGCACACAGCCCTGCACGGCATCCGACGGTAAAAACCTATAACCTATTTCGGGTGATGGATCATGATGGAACTCAACAAAATAACGCCCGAAGTGTTCACCTACGAATATCGGGACACCGACCCGTGGAGGAAGAACTGGGAAAACTCTTTCGTAGACTCGTACAACGACGACTTCATCGACCCCGACACCGATGCGCCAAGGCAACGCTATGGCGAAACCGTGGGTTGCCTTAGGCAGGCACGGAGCCTAGATGCAGGCGCGCGCACCGATAGGCTGGGCTTCAAGGGCGTGCTGCAATTCAAGCAAGCCCACATCTGTTTTTCGCTCCAAGTGAAAATCTGCAACATCCTCAACAAAGGTCAGCAGCATGTGGGCGAGCCCGAAAAACCGGCCAAACACGTGAATACGGCTAACAGCGAGAATGGTTACCTGTGGGACTTTAACTCAAATACAATCGGGCTGGGACAGTTTTCGACATCGACCATCCCTCACCCGTGCGCGTCATCGCCGACGTGAAAGACGGTCAAGCCAAATGCGTTCAGATGCCAAACGTTTCTATCCCTCGGCAGATGCGGCGCAACTATGGCTCCCTCTTCACACAACCCGCCACCTTCTTCTACAAACACCGCAAAAGCGTGGTGGCGATGTAACGGGTACACACACCGCACAAACCTATCCAATGGGGCACACCAGCAATTCAGAAAAGAAACAAAGACATGGATAAAACAAACCAACCAAGCAATGCCAATAAGGCAAATTCGCAAAGAAAACGGTGCCGCATGGCGGCGCGCGAACCATCGTCACAATCGCTCGCAGTTGCCACAACGCTCGTCTTCACCTCCTGCGACGATTTCATCTTCGGCAACGTAAACATCAACTACAACGACAATCCGTTGGAGGCAAAACCCATACCGCACAGCGGAGCCGACAAGTATGTAGGACAGCCTGAAGAAGATACGCACCACCCAACCTATGGCCAACCCCGACCCCTAATGGGGCATTCGCCAACTGGGCTACGTGCCCGGCCATGTTTAAAGAAGGGCACTCGCACGGCGACGATGGATGATGCACGGCAACTTTGTTTACCACAACGCACCGTGGCGACAGAGCAGTTTTCGCCATCATACACAACGGCAGCGATAATGGCCTAGCGTGCAAGTGCAACGCCAAAGCACCGTTACCTACCTCGAACAATATGCGGGAAAACAAGGTCCCGACTATATCCGCATCATCGGCGGAAAGCTAAAACGTTGGGGTTGTGCCTCTATTTCTGACAAGGAAAGGCAAACTCATGAACGACGACATACTGAACCACCTGGACGAATACCAAATTTTCTTCACTGTAAGCGATGTCGACGACAAAGGGAAACCCTACGAAGTGACCGACTGCCGAGGCACTTGGCATCCCAACAAAAACAAGTTCGGCGAATGGAAAAAAGGCGGAACGGTAGACAACACGCCAGTTCCCGTCCTTCTTCGCCGACAAAAACCACGTGGAAACAACGTGCCGACGCAACACCCAAAAATATTCGAATACACCTATCGCGACACGTGGATACACGATGCAATGAGCGACGGCGCGCGAGAGCTGTTCAACCAAAAGGCTGCTGCCACCACTTACGCGCAAAGATGCCGACTGGGCCGTGGCCCCATACGACCAAGACCGCGTGGGACTTAAAGGCCACTTTCAACTTCGACCTCGATGCCGACGAAAACGACAGCTGCACAGCGAATGGCCATCTGAGATAACCAAACGTACCGACCCCGCCACAGGAGAGGCCGGCAAATACACTCGCCCATCCTACTTAGCTGCCCCAAGTTCTACCTCTCGGTAAGGGTTATGAAAATGCCCCAAAGGGGAAGAGCGCTCATACCACGCGACGAATACCTCAAACGCCATTCCACTTACGAGTTCATCAGCAAGCTTATCTGCGCCGACTGGTCTCAACCCCGACGAACCTAAGGAATACGGTGCCGACTCGCAGTGGCAGAGGTGATACGCTGCCTAACATACCCATCAAGGTTTATTGCAGTTTCGACACCGACCCAACGGCCATCGACCCCAACGACCCTTTTATTATTACCTGGGATTGGAAATAGGACTGTCGCCCGCCGATGCGCTGGAAGCATCGCAAAACCTGCAAACCCACGGCGTGGAGGCGGTTCGGGATCTGGCAACTGGTTCCTCTAAACCAAAGCATGCAAGCAGCCAACGCCGAACATCAACACAACTTTTAAAAGACAACACGAAAAATGAAACAACTTGCAACACTCGTTTTGCTGGCCCTACTCGCGGGCTGCGTACGAAACGAATTGCCCACTGCAATCCAACGCCAAAAGTAAGGTAGACCACCTTATCATCAAGGAGGTGTTCTACATTGGGCACTATTGGGTGCGCGACGTGAGCAAATGGGGATTCTAAAAACACCAACAACAACTACAACGACGACCAATACATCGAGATATATAACCCCACAGACTCGGTGCAATACTCTCGACAACATGGCCCTTTGCGCCCATGCCATCGACCCCACGAAGGTTATCACCTTTGCCCCGAAAGACGATTTCGTGAAACCGATACTACGGCGTGAATGCCATCTCGTACTTCCCAGGTAGCGGACATGACTCTGCCCGTACAGCCCAAACAATCGATAATCGTGGCGAAATACGCCACAGACCATAAGGCGATGTTTGAGAAAGAACTCGAAGGCGAAGACCTCTCTCGTACAAGGGCTTAGACGCTTTTAGACCCTACGCAAAAGCCAACTTCGAATGGACAAACGCCAATTACGACCACTCGGGAAAGAACAACCCCGACGTACCCGACTTGCAGAGCTCATCATGACACGTAAAGACAAAAGCGGCAACACCATACCTTCGTACGAGATGCAAGAAATATCCGAACACGGAGGATTAGCATTGGTGAGGTTGCCGTGGACGCCGAAGACTTTGCGAAAAACTACAAAGACACCAAAGACAAGCGTGGATACCTGCACTACATCACCGTCACCAGTAGTGCCTTTGCCGACTTCGAGGCAATAGAAATCCTTTCGAGTACGTTGTAGACTGCATCACGATTTGCCCTAAGAGCCAATTCCAGATGCGCCCCAGCAAACTGGACAAAGGTTACAACGCCGTAAACCGATGTACCTTTCGTCAGTCTCAAGAACAGCGACTACCCCACTTACTCGGGATTGGCCCTAACCCGGCGATGGGACGGAAGGAAATTCGTTGATGACGACAACACCAAATCCGACTTTAAGGTGCAAGTGGCATCGCTATCTAGAAAAGACGACAAGGGAAATCCCATCAAATATCTTTATCCGTTGGCGGCATCCGGATTTGTTCCGAATGCACCGCCAACCGTTTTCGCATCAGGGCGGAAACATTCTCCTCGGCATACACCTCAAACAAAAGCAAAAGGTTAATTGCTTGAAACCGCTGCACCCCTCTGCAAGTGATTTTTAGAACAAGAACTTATTGATAACTCATGCCAGTTCTTTTGAGCATACTGGCGCTTTTCAGAAATCACCGCTTGTTTACTTTCATGTCTCTGATGGCAAAATGGGAGTAGCGTTGAGGCCACCTCAGACTTTCCTCTCTTCTTATCTTTTCTCAGAAAAATCAGTATAAATGTAAATATTCAGCGATAATGAACGTTGAATAGTTGCCATATGAGAGGAGTGTTTATCTTGGTTTTACAGTGAAGTCAGTCTTGACTTTTTAGAGTTAAGCAGAATTGCTTTGAAAAGAATGTTGTTAGAACAATGCAAGACGTGCCTTGCATCAATAAACTCTTACACAGGGAAAAAGGAAAACTTTTTGTTTGCTTACATGTACAGCTATGGCCTTTCAAAGCCAATTATGTTTGGCTATATACTTTTTATAAATTGAGAGGCGTGGAGTACAAATCAACTCATTGGCTTTATAAACTCACGAAAAATTTAACAACTACCAAGTACATCAATTCATCAATTTTTCAAACCCTAAAACTCATAAACTTACCAATTCAAAATAATACAAACTCATCAACCCATCAATACACAAAGCTTAAAATCGTTACTTTTGTTTTGTCAATATCGCTCTGATTTTCTTCGTTCTAGCAGGAAAAATATGGACTGAAAAGTAGGTAAAATGCCACTATTTCTAGTCATCTACGTCTTTTTGCTTTGTCCGTTTTCAGGAAAAAGTCTGCATTGCACCATTTTTACTCTTTCTAGATTGGTTGCCACCTATCATCTTTTTTACGCCCAATTACCCACTTTTTACCCCTAAAATCCTACTTTTTTAACGATATTTCTGCCCCTTTCAGCCATGTGTTTCATAGCTCGAAAGGGTTATGTTTATACAATTACTGTGGATATTTATGCTTTCGCCCCGCATTTTGCAGCACTTTGCCTTTGTGTTTAGCACCAAAATGCACTCGCATTTAGCACCAAAAACACCTTGCGTTTTGCACCAAAACGCATTGCGTTTAGCGGCATATTGCACCGTGTTTAGCACCAAAATGCACTCGCATTTTTGCTGCAAATAGCCCAAGAACTGGTGCAAATGGCAGCTCTTCTAAATAAAAATTCATTTTGGCGCATCTACAGACTAACCCCATTTTGCACCAAAAATAAGTCCGCGCGAGAATTGAATTTTTGCAGTCGGGCGGTCTACTGGTGGATTGCACCATAATGTTAAAATTTATACCGAAAAAGCTACAAAGCGCAAGCATTCAAGCAAACCAACGATTCCTCCATGTTGCCCAATGGGGCAAGTTGCTCTATCTAGCAGGGCCATTTATGCCAGGTTTCTTTGCCAACTTAGGTATCCACACACCCTGCATCGAGCACAGCCATTCTTCCTGCTTTCCACCTCCTTAAATGCTTCGTTTCAAAAAAAAGCCTTACCTTTGCATCGTTATTAAGGATAAGGCCTGCCTTTGCTGGCCAGTGCAAACATAAATAAGCATCGTTCATCGGCTATACTGGCTAAACAGTTTTTCGTTATTTTCGGATGTCTTGCCCTCGGCGAGGTTGTCGTTTGGGCAACAGGCATCAAGTTACCATCGAGCATCATTGGCATGCTGCTCCTCACCTTCTTTCTCAAAACCAAGATAGTAAAGCTAGAATGGGTAGAGAAGCTCTCCCAGTTTCTGCTTGCAAACCTTGGCTTTCTTCTTCGTGCCCTTTCTGGCGTAGCCCATCATGCCTCTACCCTCGATGTTATCCAAAAAGAGCTGTTGCCCATTGCTATGGCCACCCCTGCTAAGCACCATACTCGTACTGGTAGTAACGGGACTACATGCACCAGTTCGTTGTGAAGGCCGAGCGGAAAACTGCTGGCCATGCACATGCGCAGGCATAAGAGAAAACAACAAGACTCACACATAGCCGTTGCGCCCACCAACGACGACGAAGTATAACCCCACAATCACCAATCACTTATAGCGGGCAACAGGCCCAACATCACATACCCCACACGCAATGCAACAACTTTTCTCCAACCAATACATCATCTTAGCCCTCACCTTTGCCGTATTCTACTATTTCCGCCGACTGCAATACCGCATCGGGTTGGGTACTGCTCAACCCCATACTCATAGCCATCGTGCTGCTCATAGCTCATCTGAAACTAACGGGCGTATCGTTCGAAACATTCGGAACAGAGCGGTCAGCTCATCGACTTTGGCTCAAATCAGCCGTCGTGGCCCTGGGCGTGCCACTCATTTACAGTTCGAGGCCATTAGAAGTTATGGTTCCCATCGTTCTTTCGCAGTTAGTGGGTTGTTTGCGGGCATTGTCAGCGTAGTTGTCGTGGCACAGCTTTTCGGGGCTTCTAATGTGGTTATCATCTCAATGGCCAGCAAGTCGGTTTACAACGCCCATCGCTATGGAAGTAACCCAAGCCCTTGGCGGCATTCCCTCGCTCACGGCAGCCGTAGTGGTAATAACAGGTATCTGGGTGCCATACTAGGCTTTTTAAGGCTTTGGCCTTGGGCCATGTAAACAGTCCCATAGCCAAGGGTTTGTCTATGGGTACGGCTTCGCATGCCGTAGGGCATCTACTGCTATGGGCATCAGCAACAAGTATGGCGCCTTCGCATCACTGGGAATAACCCTCAACGGCATCTTCACCTGCCCTGCTTACGCCTACCATACTTAGGATAATGGGGATTATTTAGGGTTGAGGAGTTAAGTTGAGGAGTTAAAGGAGTTATGGAGTTAAGGAGTTAAGCCAAATGCTTTTTGGGAGTAGTAAAGAGTAGGAGTTAAGTCAAATGCTTTTTGGGAGTAGTAAAGGAGTAGGAGTTAAGGAGTTAAGCCAAATGCTTTGGTGGTGAGTAGTAATTCAAACCGCCTTTTATCTAAATTTATGTTAAATAAACGCCATTTTTGGTGAGGAAATAAAACAAAAATTCTTACTTTTGCATCGCAATTAAAAGGTAAAAGCAGGGCTTTTTGAGAGTTAAAGCTATTTAGCACTGACACACAAAACGTTAAAGTCACGCCAAATTTACTTTTAACAGATAGATATTAGCATTCAAACTGGCACCTTATTTATAAGAGAGTAGCCGTTTAGGTATTTTTAAATCATTCGTGGCAGAATCCTAGAAGGCTCTATGCCATTTTTAAATTATATTTGTATATGGAGGATAATAAACAACTAAACATGCTGGCATATGCGAAGCCTGAGATAGAGCTTGTACGCATACAGCAAGAGAACGTACTCTTAACAGGTAGTGATGACGACGGACCGGGAGTTGTCGTAGAACCCTCGGTGCCTGACAACCCACACCTCCCCGGCACCAACCCCCGGCGGTGGTGGATTCGACATCACCGTTGATGATTGGAAAAGACGGTGGAACAGAAGATCTTATTCTAGAGTGAGAACAAATTAGCTCTCACCACCCTCACTTAATGCCTTTTACCCCCTACATCACGCCTATCAGGGTAAAAAGGCTGTTGACTACTAATTAAACAACACCACTTCATTTCCGGTTACAGAATTATGCAAGTAAGACTACACTATCGTGCCCTTATGGCAGCCTTTGCCTTTGGGATGATGGGTGCGGGCATTACGTCGTGTACAGAAAAACATCGACTCACCCGACACCGACAATAACCAAGACGGACTTATCGTATCAGTTAACGCCGTAGACACGCAGACAGAAGCACTGCAAGCCTCACAACGCAAACCCCAATAGCCAAACTTACGCCAACCTGTTAGCCACATAAGGACTGCAAGAAAACGACCTTGTGCATGGCACGCTGCCTGTACAAGGCGCACATGCCGACGGGCTGGTGCTCGTAGAAAGTTCGGTTCCTACCGTTAATGCACCCGCCCAAAATGCAATTACACGTGGCCACATAGCCAGTGCCATCGACAACGACTTTTACCGTGGCCGCCTATCGCGCTAAAAACGGCTGCCGAAGTTGGCGAGGCTCCCTGTTTGGTTTCCCTGCGTAACCTTCGACAAAAACAGGAAAGCCCAAACAGCCTTTTCCGCTGGGCTAGCAAAAAGCCCTACGCAAGGTTCTACGCTGTTTTCCCAGCCGCCGAGTGCAACTAGCGGCGTTAGGATGAACGCCTCGGAGGGAAAGTGCCAAACGTCGTTTTCAAGGCCAACACCGACAACAAGGCACAAACCGACTCATGGTGGCCACATCGCCCATCACCCAATACAAAGGGCGACAACGCGTGCCAGCAGTGAAGCCCCTTCAAACACACACTCACAGCCATCAATTTTGCCGTTGGCGAAAAAACTGTTGCCCAACATGCGCATTACCAAAGTTACATTTGAAAACGTTTGCCAAGAGGGAACATACGAGATGGCTAGCGATGAAATGGAAACGGTGGGAAATGGACTAACCAAGGCACTCGTACCACCTTTACACTCAGCGGCATCAACATCCCTGCCAATGGTGCACCCGGCAACATCGTGCTAGGCAATGGAGATGGTTTCACGTTCCTGATGGTACCCCAAGTTCTTGAAGGAAAGAATGTAAAACTGAGCATAGAGTTTAACGACGACCCCAGCACAACCATCACCTCAACCCTGCGTGGCGAATGGAAAGCAGGAGAAACCCGCACATACAAGCTTGCCAACAAAATGTAAACCTTGATTATGTATTTAACGTAAAGGCAAACCCTGCAACAACCATCTTCGGACTTAACGGAAAAGTTCCTTTCGAAGTTCAAAGTTACCGCACATTTAAAGGGCAAGGCCATACACCGCAAGCTGTAGCATGGAAGGTTGTGGCTACCAACCTGAAAAATGCCGATGAGACATGGGGAGCTGTAACCACCAACAAACCCTGATTGATTAGCTTTACCAAGAGCGAAGGCAACGGCGGATTTATCTGAGAGGCTTCGCAAGTGAACGTAACTGGACAAACGGGTGAAATGGTAGACGCATTGCCAGCATACAACGCACTGCTTGCAAAAAGTTGTACCCGGAGTAACTAGTTGGGACTGAACAAAAGCCGGACAACTAAATACGGCCAACACATACATCATATCGCACGCCGGTCAGTTCTCGCTCTTTGATTTATGGCAGTTGCTACCAGGACGGAAAGCTCGACAAAGAAGTGTACTCGCACTTTTGACGACTACCAAGGACACACCATTACGGAACCCTACATCGTTAAACAAACTGATCAAGCAGGTAGCCGCAATAGGGTTCATATATACAGCACTAAATTAATGGCAAAGGTCATTTGGTCGGATCCCATTGGAGCTGTTGTCTTCGATGCCAACCAAAAGAAGAACTTCAAAGATGGCGACGACAATAACCCCGCATGGCTCAACTTCACCATCGACCAAAATAAGATTAGAGCGGCAATGCCGTTATAGCCGTTACCGACAAAGACGGAAAGAGTGGTTTTGGTCAGTGGCAGTTGTGGTTCGCAGCCGAAAACGTACTCGAACCCATCCCTCGTTAAAGGTCTGCATCAAGGTGCCAAGACCTATTATATGCAAGCAGAACCACTAGGCTGGACTTACACGAAGATGAGACAGTTGAAGGGCGGAAGCAAAGACGGACGCAGAGTGAAGATTATACTCGAACAAACCATTGGACCTAAGAAGCGCGCCTCGTTCATCGTTGGACAAAACTTCATTGAGGGCGACGGCTATACCATGCTTTTACCAATGGGGGCGTAAGGACCCATTCCCAAGCCAGGATATAGCCGCAACAAAGGGGATCGTCTTGACAACCTATGCGCCCGACAATTATGCAGAGCTGATAAAGAACCCCAATGTTTACTACATACAAAAACAACAACAATGCTACTCCACCTTACTTTTAAGGGCAGACACCGCATATACTGGGATGCAACGTTTAATCTGCCAACCTTGAAGATTAGGAAAATCATGTTCGACCCCAGCCCGAGCTGGCTATCGCGTACCCGAATGGGAAGCTGGCGCATTTATTACGGGTTCTACCACCAACGGGGAGGTTGTTAACCGCGCCAACAACTTTATTTTCGACGACCGCGGCAACACGGCTTTCGTTAAAAACGAACGTGAACGACGGCTGGCTTTTCGCCTATCATTTCCAACGCAACAACAAAACGGGCAAATTGGAAAGCGACTGGAAGAAATCGTCCAACGTTCCCATCTACAACACGTTTTTGGACACTATCTGCCAAGCCAAGATCCATTGATGGCTTTGCACGCTATTTCTATGGCGGCCGTAAAGAAGTGGGCAACATGCACCTTGCTCCACGCTGCTATGGATTTGGTTTTAAGACCGGTTGCCGATCTCGATTACAGTAGAACTATCGTTCCTCCGCGTCGTCCCAACACTTAACACACTGATGGTAACGAGGGATTGTCCGCCCTGGTCTACCTCAACACGCAAAGCCCTACCAACGCCCCGGAGCGTTCGGTAGGGCTCTTCTCGTAACACAACCCAGCTGAACGCTCACGTACGCCACCATTCAACTCGTGACAGGGTTGCAGTTACTATTCTTTTACTTAAATTTATGTTAAACAAACACCGATTAGCTTGATATTTCTAGCAAAATGCTTATTTTTGCAATAAAGATTGCGGAGCGCGGTGAGTTAGAGAGAATTGGAGACACTACAACACCGCAGACAAACGTGCATAAGCACGCCAGCATTACTTTTAACAATAGGCAAACGCATTCACATTCGTATCTCATCACAGAGAGCAACTACTAATTATATTTTTAAAATCATTCTTGCAGAAGCCATACAAAGGCCAAGCCTGAACTAAACATCTTGCTTATGAAGGATAATAAACAACTACGTAAATTGAAGTACCGCTAGCCAGAGATTGAACTTGTGCGCGTACAACAAAAGGTTCACTTTTAACTGGAAGCGACAAAGACGAGGCATCCCGTGCTATCGTATCGCCAGAGAACGCTTCGAGGCACTAACGGCTCGGAAGCAAACGCGGCGCAGGCGGACATCTGCGTAACGCCCCCAACACAATTGCCACCCGAAAAACCTTGGATGGAATTAATTTCTCTTTTTGTAATGACTTTTATCCAACTACACGCCACACTGCGGTAAGGACATTAAACTACTACATTTAACAACATTTCATATCATTTTTAAACAAAACTATGCAAGTTAAATTACACTATCGTACCCTTATGGCAGCCTTCGCCTTTTGGAATGATGGGTGTGGGCATCACGTCGTGTACCGAAAACATCAATGCACCCGACACCGACAACGGCCAAGACCCACTAACCGTATCAGTTAACGCAGTAGACGTGCAGGCGAAGCTCTGCAAGCCTACAACGCAAACCCCAACCCGCAACTACGCCGACCTATTGGCCGCACAAAGGCCTGAAAGAAAGCCGACCTTTGTACACGGTGCACTGCCCGCACAAGGAACAATGGCCGATGGGTTGATGTTTGTAGAGAGCTCTGTACCCACCGTTAACACGCCCGAAGAGAAAGCCAAACGCGCGGAAGAGTGGCCACTGCCGTTGACAACGACTTCTCCGTTACGGCCTACCGCGCCGAAACGGCAACTGCCGTCAGCAGTGCCGACATATGGATTCCAAACATCATCTTCGACAAGAGCGGAACGCCCAAGCAGCCCTTCCGCTGGTCGAGTCAAAAAGCCTACGCCCGTTTCTACGCTGTTTTCCCTGTGGCAAACGCTGCCAGCGGCATCAGCGTAAACGCCGTTAAGGGCACAGTGCCCACCATCAACTTTACGGCCAACACCGACAACACGGCCCAGAACGACCTCGATGGTGGCAACATCGCCCATCACGCAGTACAAAGGGTGGAAACGATGCACCAAAGGTGTCGTTGCCCTTCCGCCATGCGCTTACGGCCATCAACTCGCCATTGGCGATAATCTTACCCGGCAAGCGCATCACCAAGGTTACCATCAGCAACGTTTATCAGAAGGGCGTGTACCAAATGGCTAGCGACGAGAAAGGAACGGGAGCCGGATGGACCGGCCACAACGACGCAACCACCTTCGCACTGGAAGGCATTAGCGTGCCCACCGACGGCTCTATGGGCAACATCCTGCTGGGCGACCACAACAACTACACCTTCCTCATGGTGCCACAGGTGCTAACAGGACGAGGCGTGCAGCTGAGAGTGGAGTTTAACGACAACCCCAACGACTACATCGAAGCAACACTTAACGGCGAATGGAAGGCCAGGAAACACGCACATACAAGCTAAGCAACAAAGATGCTAACTGGGACTACCAGTTTAACGTAAAGGTAGAACCAAGCACAACCATTTTCGGACTGAACGGGAAAGTGCCTTTTCAGCGTACAAAGCTACCGCGTGTTTAAAGGACAGGCAGCCACACGCACACCCGTAGCATGGAAGGTTGTGGGCTACCAACTGCAAAACAACAACGGCACATGGGGAGCAGAAACCACCAATAAACCCAATTGGATAAACATAACCAAGACCACGGGCAATGGCAGCATCGCATTCGAAACATCGTTTGTGGACATCGCTGCACAAGCTGGCGATGTGGTAGACGTGATGAACGAATACAACACCGCGCTTAAAACCGTGGCACCTGGCGTTACAAAGCTAGGCCTCGACAAGGACGGAAAGCTGAACACGGCCAACACCTACATCATTTCGCATGCAGGGACGCTACTCGCTGCCGCTTGTTTACGGCAACGGCTTCAAGAACGGAAATGTCGAGCTCAAGGCGTTCAGCCTGTTCAAAGACTATCAGGGTGTCGACATTAAAGATCCATACATCGTTAAGGCTCAACGACCCATGGGCCGCAACCAGGTTGTCGTTAACGGTAAGTCGAGACTTAAAGCAAAGGTTGTTTGGTCGGACCCCGAAGGCGTTATTCAGTTCGACGCCAACCCCCAGAACACCTTCACCAACGGCGACTATTCCACCCCAGCCCGTCTTAACTTCAACGTAGACCCAAGCAAGATTAGAAGCGGAAACGCCGTTATTGCCATCACAGACGATAAAGGAACGGTGGTTTGGTCGTGGCAGTTGTGGTTTTGCCCACGAACGTGCTCACACCCGTTCCCGTTAAGGTTATAAATTCAGACTCATACGTCCATTACCTGCTCTCTACTCCACTCGGTTGGACCTTCACAAAGATGAGGCAACTAAAAGGTGGAGGCAGCAACGGCCGCCAAGTAAAAAATCATACTCGAGCAAACCAGTGGCCCAAGAAAGCGCGCTTCGTTCGTTGTCGGACAAACCATGCTCGATGGAGATGGCTATACCATGCTTTACCAATGGGGACGTAAAGACCCATTCCCAAGCGCAAACTTAACGGGAAGGAACCACGGAGTGAACGTTATCTATCCACCTAAGGAATACAAGTTTGTGATACAAAACCCCGACAAATTCATTTTCGAGGACCGGCAACCCCGCCCTTGCACCCGAATATTTTAGCGGAAATCTGCACCACGTGTACTGGGGTCAGTCATACACCAGCGGACATTTGAATACCACAAGACCATCTTCGACCCAAAGTCCCGCCGGCTATCGTAGCCCGATTGGCATGCTGGCCATTTTATTGTTCCACTTAAAGGCGCAGTAAGTCTGGTAAAGAAGCCAGGCAACTTTGGGACCAGCGGCAACGGCAACGTAGCCTTCGTAGAGACGAACGTGAACGACGGCTGGCTGTTCGCCCCCTACCACATGATACGTAGTCATGGCTTAGGCAGACTGCAAAGCGATCCTGATGGAACGTCTACCAAACCCAAATTCACTTCGTCGTGGACTTCGACAACAGATAATCAACTAAATGGGCGCGCGGTATTTCTACGGCAACGTTGAAGAGGTATGGCACTCAAGAACGTTAGGACCTCTGCATGGGACTGGGATTAAGGCCCATGCTAGACTTGAGACTACAACTACTATGGTCCCGACAACCTCGTCGTTTTCGCCCATAACGGTTAAGACAAACCGACGAGAAGGAAGCGAATACTGAAAAGGCTAATCAAAAACGCCTGAACACTTAATAAAGCCCTACCAACGCTTGCAAGCGTTTGGTAGGGCTTCTGCATGCTATAGGCTAAGCTTGACGGCCTACTCTTTCTCCCCTGCTCTTTTTCTCCCTGCTCTCTCGCTTACCTTGTTCGACTCTACTCGTTCCCATGGTCTTTTGTCTTGCCGTTTGCTCATTTTGCCCACCCAAGCCCACCTGTTCATTTTACTTAAAAATCATGTTAAATAACATCTTTCTTGCTTGCTACGTTTAGTAAAGCTCATACTTTTGCTTCAGTTAAACTTGTAAAGTATGGTGAGTTAAAAAGAGAATTAGAATCAGTACAACACCGCAAAGAAGCGTGTTTAAGCCACGCCAACACATCTGTAATGGCAGGCAAACGCATTCACCTTTGTATCTTATCACAGAGAGTAACTGCCAATCATATATTCAATCATTCTTTGCGGCAACCCTAACAACCATACGCCATACCAATTTTTGTTCATGAAGGATAACAGACAACTACACCCAAATGTACCGCAAACCAGAGATTGAACTAGTGCGCGTACAGCAAGAACGCATACTTTTAACAGAAAACGATGAGGGACGGTGGAACCATTCCCGTTAAAAGGCCTGCATCAAGGTGCAAAAACCTATTACATGCAAGCCGAACCACTAGGGATGGACTTACACGAAGATGAGACAATTGAAGGGCGGAAGCAAAGACGGACGACGAGTGAAGATTATACTCGAACAAACCATTGGACCGAAGAAACGCGCATCGTTCATCGTTGGACAAAACTTCATTGAGGGAGATGGCTATACCATGCTTTTACCAATGGGGACGTAAAGACCCATTCCCAAGTCAGGATATAGCCGCAACGAATGGCATTGTATTGATAACCCTATGCGCCCGACAAATACGAAGAGCTGATAAAGAACTCAACGTTTATTACGTACAAAACAACAACAATGCAACCTCGTCTTACTTTAAGGGCAGGCACCGCATTTGCTGGGATGCCACCTTCAACCTACCTTCGCTGAAGATTAGGGAAGTACCATGACTCGACCCCAGCCCTGCAGGCTATCGCGTACCCGAATGGGAGCAGGTGCGTTTATAACGGGCTCTACCACCAGCGGAGAGGGTTGTTAACCGCGCCGACAACTTTATTTTTCGACGACCGCGGCACACGGCTTTCGTAAAACCACGTGAACGATGGCTGGCTCTTCGCCCCTTATCATTTACAACGCGATAATAAATCGGGTAAATTGGAAAGCGACTGGAAGAAATCGTCAAACGTTCCCATATACAACACGTTCTGGACGCTATCTGCCAAGCCAAGATCCATTGATGGTTTTGCGCTATTTCTATGGTGGCTGCAGGAAGTGGGCAACATGCACCTTGCTCCACGCTGCTACGGATTTGGCTTACGGCCGGTTATCGACCTTGATTACAGCAGAACGATTGTTCCCGCCTCGTCGTCCCTAACACGTAACACATACAGGTAACAAGGGCTTATCCGCCCCGTGTACATACCTTCAATACTAAAAGCCCTACCAAGGTTTCACTGGCCTTTGTTGGTAGGGCTTTTCTTATTTCTTTGCGCAGTACATCACCCTGTTTTACCCCAAATCGGTCGTTTTATTCCGTGCAGATTTTGTTTGACTATTGGGCATATTGCCTGCCATATTCTTGAAGACGTAGCGGGCCAGCATCGAGAGAACAAATCCAATTCTGTTTGACTATAGATGCCCATCCCTTTATTCAAATACAACCCGTATGTACGAACGCTGGCTAAACACTTTGTTTCCACTTGCTGAACACATCGTACCAATGGGTTAAATGCGATGCCTAGGCGAGTGAAAACAAGGTGTTTGGTCACGATAGCGGGTCGATAAACTAACTGTTTGTTGCTTAGTTTATTATCGGCCCACTTATTAATGATGCATTCTTCTTCCGAAAGCAGGCAGCAGCATGCCGTTTGTAAACCCGAAGGCTTTAACGCCTTTCGGCACTTATCGCTTTGTAAACAAGGTTGCACAAGTGGGAAGGCGATGGCTGCTCGGATGGCTTTTGCTTTACTTTCCAACAGTTGCACTTTGACTTCTCGGCATTGTCCTTTTTGCTTACATGCCGTAACAAAGTAAGTTCCAGCTTCGTTTAGCGTAACCTCTTGTTGGTATGTAACGCTGTGTTGTGGCCTCTTTGCCCGCTCCGTTGCTGCGATATACCGCGAAGTAGGCACCATCTGCCCCATTCCATTGCAGCGTTTTGCCGTTGGCGCGCACGTTGGTGGGCGCAGAAGGCGGTGTGCTTGCTGTTTCCGAGGTACGGCAGCACGGCGGGATGCTTGTAAACGTCCTTAATCACCGAGAGATGCCAACCGGATTGTTCAGCAAGTCTTTGGCACTGTAAAGCACGCTACCCTTTACTTTGTGGAACTTTTGGGCAAAAGCGAACTGGTTAGCCAGTTCGGCGGAACTCTGATAGGCCGCTGCCTTGTCTGAACCAAAACGATAAGTGCCATATCCAACAAAAGAGCGTTTGTTATATGTGAAATTGCGACCACCAAATTAGAGCGATGGTTGAAAGCTGACTCGGCACTACCCATGGGGAAATAGAGCTGTGGGATGATGGCTTCAGACCAACCCTCGCGCGACCATTTCAGCACATCGGCATACATCGTATTGTAGTTGTAGTCGGGGTTTCCCGCCGGACTGATGGTGAAAGCCACCTCGGGGCGCGTAGCCTGTATTACATCGTGTATGCCCTTAACGGTTAAGTCCACGTTGTTACGGCGGAAATCTTCTACCGTGATGGTGGGTTTTCCATCTATATCTTTTAGATGCATACTGCTCTGTATTCTTCTCATCCCTTGATGGATTTCGCCAGAAGCGAGCGAGGGATAGAAGTAGTCGTCGATGTGCACGCCGTCGACATCGTATTGGTGATGAGTTCTTTTTCACAATGTCGAAGATGCGTTGGCGCACTCGGGCAAAGCTGGGATTGTACATCCTAATCGTTTTATAGTCTACCGTCATGGCCTGAGGGTATGCGACTGTCTAGCGCTAGGAATGCCGCTGTCAGTCTGCCTTTTTCGTGGCTACGCGGTAAGGGGTTTGAGCCATGCGTGGAAGGCTATTCCGCGCTTTGTGGGCCTCGTCATCATGAAGCGCAGCACGTCGTATCCTGGATCTTTGTCTGCCTGGCCCTGTGAGATATTGGCACCAAGCTCGTAGGCCGACTTATAGAAATGCGTCGGCTCATGCGTACCTGCACGAAACACGGCATTGATATTGTTTTTTCTAAGGCCTTCATATAGGCTATGTAGCTGGCCTTTTTGGGATTCAGCGTTGTACTCGCCGCGTGGCCAATCAAGTCCCCCACACGGTGGCCATCCATACGCCTCGAGTTCTTTCTTCTTGGGCAATATGGATTGTGTGGGCGGATTGGGGGCGTCGGCTTTGTAGGTTTGTCAGGGCAGCATGTTGTCGTCGTGATTACAAGCCACAACCAAGTACGCACGCTTAGGCTAGTGGCTATTTTCTTCCAGGTTTTCATCATGCAATCGTTATTTTTAAAACCTCAATTTGAGGAGTTAAGGAGTTGTTTCGTTTAACCTCCGTAACTCCTACTCACCATATCGTCAAAATTAATCAATCCTTATCTTGCGCTATGGGCGCTTCAACGATGACGATCCCGATTCGCCTCGCGAGGCGAAGAGATACAGTTTGGCATCTTTCCATTGTGCATCGCGTTCTATATAGAAGTTGGTGCAAGGCGAGGGGCAGTGTTCCCGGCTCCACCTAAGATGAACGAGTAAACGGGCTCGTGCTGGCTAGCAGCCTCAAAGCGTTCGAGCCTCAGCCAGGTTGTTGCCTTACTGATATCGTAGACATAGAGGCGTGGGCGTTGCCTTGCTTGCACTGCCGAGACCAGCGGCACAGGTGATGAGATAGCGCTTTGTTGTTGAACATGAATGCGCGTGCGGCAACAGCCTCTGCGGAGTCTGGTGATGCGCTGAAAGGCTGAACTTCTTCTGGGCAGCGTTGCTCGAGAGGGGTGATGGGCATGGCGAAACCACTATAAAGATAGTCGCTCGTGTTTTCGTAACGGTAGATGTTCATTGACACCTTCATCTTCGGGATCGGCAGGCAAAATGGTAGGCTCTGACACGTTCTTATGGTTTGAAACAGTGAGGCGAAGAATGTTCTGAGCCGTATTTTCGCCAAAGAAGATGTATCCCATCGCCGTTCTTGTCGATGTTGAGCGACATGTTGTCGCCATCGCGTTTGCCCGATTCGGGTATATCTTGCACTGTGGAACTGGAATATCACTTCGGGTTTCGATGTTGGGCGTTTCCCAATAATAAATCTTCAGGGGCGAGGGCTTTCCGCCTGCAAGTGTTGCCATATAGATGTGCCCGTTGGCCAACGCACCCATGTTATGGGGAACGTTCCACCGAAACGTCGTGTGAGGTCAAGCGGTATTCGGTTGATGTTACCTGCTTTGAGGTCGTCTACTTTCAGCAAGTGTGGCTTGTTGTCTGAACGTGTTACCACCAACACATGCTGTCCGTCGAAAAGTCAGCTCCACGTGTACTCTAATGTTTTAAAAGTCTTCGTAACGATTGTCGCCCAGCGAAGCTATAAACCGTGGCATTCTTAAATTCGGCACCTATAGATGGAATGTGTTTTGCGCACCGTCATAAAGCAATCTTTATATCGGTTGTGGTTAAGCACGCGTATGATGAGTTTCTTTTGCTCGTCGTCGGGTGCCATCTTGCAGTCTATCTCGGTTTTTTCGAGCTGCGCGCCGTCGGATAATTTCGCCTCTAAGCGCAGTGCGGCGAAGTTGGTTAGTGTGTCTAGCTTGGGGAAGTTCACTTCTTTCTTCTCTTCGTCGATACGTTCCTTCACAACCTGATCGCCCTTTTTCGCCCGCGTTCAGTATCTTAATGGCGAGCAAGTCGGTATCGTAGGGGCGAATCCATGCTGGCTGGGTAGTTGTCGCCACACGAAGCGAGCGTAGCCACCATCATGACAGCGGCCGCCAGACCTATATTCTTAAGCTTGTACATGCCTTTCTTTCTGTTTAAATTTTTGTTGTTTGTAGGTATGCTTTAGTTGAACTTTTGAGTTTCAGTGGTTTCTGAACTTTGGTCGTTGACTGGAGTTAAGTGAATGTGAGGGTTAAGTGGGGTAAACCAATAGCTGGTGGGCATAGTGGTTAGCTGCCCTGATTGCTTCGTGGCCTCGTCAATTGTCAACTCATCAACTACAAATGTATAGCTCATCGGTTCATAACGAAAGTTAGTATCCCTCGGGCCATCCCTTTGTTTGCGATAGATGGTAACCCCGTTCGGCGTATTTCGATGTCGTTGTAGCCGATGGGCGAGATAGGGGTTCACGTTGGGCAGATTATGAAGGAAGCCTACGCCATTGTCTCTTTGGGATAGAAGAAACCCTTCATCTGACTGGCGTTCTGCCATCGAAAGCAACGAGCTTTCCGCTGCGTTTTAGCACGCGATAGTCACCCACACGGCCTTATCGTTTAGCACCTTTGGAAGCTCCGACGGAAGTCTCACCCATGTGCCTAGAAGCAGGTCGGGGTTAGCGTCGGTGTCCATATAGTTCAGCTTTTTCCATCGGCGCAGGTCGATAACACGCGAGAACTCGAAAGCAAACTCCATACGTCTTTCACGTCTTATCTCCCAAATAAGCTGTGGAACATCGGCGTCTCGCTTGGGGTCGTTGTTCAGTTGGTCAGCTTCATGGTGCCGTTTGTACGTGGTGTTGCACCGCTTCGCATCGAGCGGCCTTTTTGCGAATGGCGTTGATGGAAGGTCGATATCGCCTGCGTAACGGCAGCCTCACCCAAAGTCAGCTGAGTTCAGCTTTTTGCCTCAATCCAGTTGAGCAACACCTCGGCATAACGCATCACAGGGATAGCCCGTAACATTCTTATCGCCCTGGAATTCGGTGCTGGCGTACCTCCTTCGATGTTGAGGTAAGACAAAGCCGAACGTGGAATGAACTTCGTAACATATAGTCCACAGCTCGTGGCATTTCTCGTGTAGTTTTGTGATAGAACGTGGCTTCGAAACGTGGGTCGCGGGTCTTGATAGAGGCTGTCGAGCGTGAAGATCTTTAGCCGCTGCCATAGTGGTTGAATTCCAGTCCTTTACCATCGTTGCAGATAAACGCCTTGATAAGGTCGAGGTTCGGGCCAAGATCGGTGGGGTTGCTGGGCAGGCACTAGGATGCCACGCAGTCGTAACGCCTTGTTCGGCATCGTACTTTGCGATAGAGGATGCAGTCTTTCGAGTCGCTCAGGGTTCGTCGGAGCCCGAAGGCGAGACGGAAGTCAGCTGACGATGCCATACTGCCGCTGTCGATGATCAGCTGTGCCGCCTCTGTGGCGGGTTGAAACAAGCTCTGGCGCGTTCGTTGTCTTGATAGTAGTGTTTTGCCAGCTACCTTCGAACAAAGCCCACCTGGACACGAAAAGCGGCCACCACGTATCGGTTTTACGTTTTGTGCGCCATCGGTTGCAGGCGAACGTTCTCGCATAGCGTACCTGAAAGTCGGAGAACTACCGAGTCCATCACCTCGTTGCGTGGGGTGCGGTCTTTGTATATTTCGTTCAGTTCGTCGCGATGTATCTCGTGGTTTATAGTACGGCACGTCGCCGAACACGTTCCAGGCGGGCATATTCCAATGCGTGGAAGAAAGCGTGCGATGCCCAACCAGTGGCGATATTTGCTCGTCGGTGAGCTTGTCGCTCATCGGTTGCGTGATGCGATCTTTCATCACATTGGCTTTCCTCACCCATGCAAAGTTCCATGTTGGCCCAGCTGAATTGACTTTCCCAGTCGAGCGACAGCGCAGTGCTTCCTTTCGAACTGGGCACCGCTTTCGAGAACTGCGGCTGCGTTCCTTTTCAGCACCACATCGTCGTTAAAGTTGTAGTTATTGTTCGGGGTGTATGCCGTTACCCATACCCACCCATATCCGGGGAAGAAATTGGGATAAAGGCGTTGGCATAGAGCCTCGTTGTTCTCGTTAGCCCAATATTCGGGGTCTCTCGGCCGAGGTAGCGAGGGTCGGTCTAAGAATCGTTGACGCTGAGAGCAGGCCAAAGTGCAAACGGCGATAAATGAAAAATATTTTTAGTTTCATAGAGATTGCTTTGCAGAAGGTGAGCTGTGCGCCAAACGAAAGCGACTTGAAACACGGGACGTTCCCGTACCTGTTCGCCCGTTGTTGTCAGTTTGTTTAGAGGTGAACGTCGAGTAGCCGGAGATGGCTTCGGGGTCGATGGGCGGTCCGCCTGAGGTTGTCGAAAGATTGAGAAAGTTACTCCAACGAGAGATAGAGCCTTGCCCTGGTGAGCCCACTTTGTTAATCCAATTTCTGCTGGAACGAATAGCTAAAGTTGATGTTCTTCACGCGGAGTGTAGGCCATGTTGAGCAAGTACTTTGCTCTGACGCGCATGCTGAACCCCGTGCTATTGTCTGCCTAGGTTCCATGCCCGTGGGATAGAGGCGTCTGTTCTGTCCTCTCGCCAATAGTCGGTAGCGAAGGTCTTTGCGATCGCTCCTTCCTTGGCGTTGAAATCCGGGGATGGCTAACTGACCTTCTCCCCATATCTTACGCTTGCAATGCCCTGGCAGAAGATGGAGAAATCAAAGCCCTTATAGTCTACGCCGATGCGGAAACTGTACTCGTAGCGGCGTAGAGTTGCCATCACGGCCAAAGTCCGCCGTGGTCGCCGCTGGTTCCTGCACCCCAGAGATATATCCGTCGCCGTCAAGGTCTTTGAATCACGTCGCTCGGTGCAAAACCAGCTTGTCGCCGTCTTCGTATTGCACTTGGTAAACGGGGTGGCGAGCCGTCTGCTGTTGGTAGAAGCGCAACGTACCTTTATATATAACGTTTGTGCGGACGATGTTCTGCCCGTCATCGTATTCAAAAGTCGTCCTTTTTGGAAGAGCCTGTCGGTTACAAGGCCGCGAGATGTCGCCATAGCGGCGGCCTGTTGAGTAGTGATCGTGGCGGTTCCCAAGGCTTTTGATGGTCGGCACCTTGGAACGACCGTTGTGATGGCGTCTGCGAGTGTGAAGTTGGCATTAACGCGCAGTCCGTTGGCGAAACGGTGATTGAAGTCTACAGAAACTTCCCAACCTTTGGTTTGCAGATGTCCGAAGTTTCCCTTTGGCGACGATCTCCGAGGGTTGCAGCGGTCGTCGCCGAGGCTCTCATGTTTTGGTGTCGCGCTTGACCAATCGAACGTTACGCCAATCTTATTGTCGAGGAAACGCAGGTCTACGCGTCAAGCGTTTCGATGCGTTGCCAGGTGATGTTCCTGTCTATTAAGGCGGGCGTTCCGAACAGCGGCACGCGCTTGTTGTTGCCGTCGAGCCACGTGCTAGAACCACTTTCCATCACGGCCCGATAGAGCGTGTTGGCCTAGACTGGTCGCCGATGCTGCAGATGCCCTAGACACCAAAGCTAAGCACTTTGATGATGGGTTGGGCCAAAGGTTCGTTGGTAAACACCCATCCTGCCGAGAACGAAGGGAAGGTTTGCCAGCGCAGATGCTTGGGGAACTTCGACGAACCGTCGCGCCTTACGTTGGCTTCGAGCAGGTAACGGTCGGCGTAGGCATAGTTCAGGCGGCCGAAGAAGCCCAGTTGTGCCTCCCAATTGCGGTTTCCGTCGCCGTCATAGGTGCCTCCTGCCAAGTGGAACTGCGGGTTGGTTTGGTCGATAAGCCCGTTGCGCAGGGTTTCGATAGTGGAAGTCCACTTGCTGGTTACTTGGTTCATACCGGCCATGAATTTAAAGGCATGCTCTTTCTCAGCACCCAGCCTTAGGTTGTACGTGGTGTAGGCGTTGATGGTGTTGTTGTCTGTTGCCCTGCTGGACTGTTGCACATAGCTCGATGCCACATTCGAGTAATAGTCTGCAACAGGGAAACGATATGCAGGTTTTTCCGCCCGTGTCTGCTTGCGGTTTCCGTTTTTCCGTCTACGTACACGGGATAACCGTCTTCGAAAAGCCACTGAACGAGGGTTTGTACCACACTTGCCCTGCGCGGTATTGAATGGCCGACTCGTTCATTTCCTGTGCGTTGTGGTCGTAAGTGTAGTCCAGTTTAAAGTCCCAATTCTTGGTGATGTTTACGGTTACGCCGAGGTTGATGTTGAAATACTTGTTCTGTATGTTGTCGGTGTTGGCCGCGCAGTTCGTAAGAGGGTTCGTGTAGCGGACTCGCCATTGCTGGTTACGCCGATGGGGAACTCGGGCTCCAACGGTAAAGGTAGAGCCGGGGTCGGCAGATGTGGTTCCAACGCCGGGATAACGCTTGTTACGGTCGGAATAAAAGCGAGCTCATGCGCACCGTAACCCACTGGTTAATCTCCCGATTGCAGCGATATAGAGGCGTTGTAGCGGCGAAGTCGTCTTTCTTTGCCGTGCGCGACATGCCATCCTGGGTGAAGTAGCTAGCCCAATGTTATAAAGATGTGTTGCCCGACTTGCCGTTCACCGACAGGTTGTGCGTCATCGTTGGTGCCCAGTCGCGCACCATCGCTTTTACGCCATCGTAAAGGCGGTAGCCGTATTTCTCCGCCAATCACTTCCAGTCGCGCCGTAAAGCACGGTGTTCCATAACACTACCTCCGTATTTCTCCTGCCATTCGCGCATGCGATTTGATCTTTCAGGACTTACGCGCCACATACCGCCGGCAGGCAGGGGCGCCTCGCGGATGTTAGTGCATCGAGCGTGTATTGCAAGCCGTCGATGCCGCCCATCTCAATTTCCTTGCGGTGCTTTGGAACGAGAAGTTGTTAGAGTAGTTTACCTCTAAGCGGTTGCTCTTGGCGCCGTTCTTCGTGGTGATGAGCACAACACCAAAAGGCAGCCTTTGCTCCATAGATGAGGCCGAGGGCCCGCATCTTTAAGCACCGATATGCTTTCCACATCGTTGGGGTTAACCACTTGTATGCTGGGTATCTCCACATTGTCGAGAGCAAGATGAGCGGCGCATTGCTGCCTTCGATGGAGCCAATCTGTCCGCGTATCTTGATAAGTAGGGTCGAATTCCACCTCGCCAGTGGGTACGCGGATGTTCATGCCGGGCAACGCCTTGCAGGCCGCGGCCGATGTCGGCAATGGGTCGGCTCGAAAGGTTTTTGTTAACGTCTACGCTGTTACCGCCCCGTAAGGTTGGCTTTCTTTTGTGCGCCATATCACAACCACCACTTCGTTAAGTGCCTTGCTGTCTTCTTTCAGCACGATGCGCATGTTGGTTGTAGCCCTTAGCGTTTGGGGCAGGAAACCACATACGACACCACGATTTGGGCGTTGGCAGAGGATAGAGCGCGGTTCGAACTCGCCGTTTACGTTGCTACGTAGGCGTTGTTTGTGCCCTTTTTCGGTAACGCTTACGCCGATAAGCGGTTCGCCGTTGCTGTCTGTCACCACGCCCTTGGCCGCCCGCTTTGCTGTTGCAGGGCTGTCGGGTTAGGCAAAAGGCCGTTGGCGGGCGTGCCGTTGGCAGCGCCGCAGACGGCATAGCTGAAAGCGAGGCGCGAGGACAACATGAGCGGCTAGCCCGCATGGGTGCGGAACTAGCGCAAGATCTTTGGAGTCCTTTGTGAAGGTTGTCCGATTGGGTAGATTTCTCGTTCATCTCATTTTACATCTATTAGATTCAACGTTTTTAGTTCTTTGTTGAGCGTGGCATCACTGCCATGGCCGTCTCTTTTTCTCGCCATTTGCTGTTTGTTCGCCAGCTAGCTAGGATTGTATCAGTTGGCCGTTGTGGGCGAACAATACGTTCGACTTTTCGAGCCACGTAGCTGTGTTTGCGAGTTAGGCGGACGAAAGGCGACAGTTTAGAGAATGTTTGGGCATCTGGTGCAGACCAAGGGCATTGAGCCGCGCTTGTTAAATGGTCTGATAGAGGGTGAAAGCGGCCTATTGTTAGGCTCCATCGCTTTGCGTATGGTGGTTCGTTGAGTTGCAGTGAAAGGCATTTGGACGTTAGGGTTTTGGCCCTTTTGTCGGCATGCCGGTGCCTGCAACCACTTATATAACGTGGTGTTGGCATTAACTACTGGTGCGCAGTAGGTTGTTGTTGCCATTGGGGATGTTGCTGTTTGCGTTGTATAGGTCATGTGTAGGATGTTTTTGTATGATTGATACTTCTTAGAAAGGTTTTACAAATATAAGCTAAATATCAATAGAGTTGGTTTTGTTTTGATTGATTTTTAAGGCTTGTTTCATATTGTTAATAGATTTTAAGGTTTAAGAAAGGTTTAGCTTCTAGTCTGCCTATCAGGTGAGAGGCGTTTTGTTGTCTTTGTGACACAAAACCAAAAGCGAACAGAACGCGATTGCAAACCAGTACTGATAGGAGTATATTATCTTTGTGATGCAAAACCAAGGCGAACAGAACTCGATTGTAAACCAGTATTGATAGGGTATATTATCTTTGTGATGCAAAAACCAAGACAGCCACTCCTCCCAGGTACGAAGTACTGAACAAAGAATACGCTAAAATCCAAGAATTTCAGCCCCATTTGCCTGTTGCAAAACGTGGCAACAGTGCAAAAAGTAATATTTTTCGATGAAAATTCAACGCCATGAGTGCCCATTTTGTCCCCAATCGCCAACTTGCCGCAAAAATCGATTCTCGCGAAGGTTTGTTTTTGATGCTGAAAATGAGGCAGTATGTGAATACCGAGCAATGAATATTTATTTAAGAAAGTCGCCATTAGCACCTATTTTGAGGGCCGTTTGTTGCCAAAAGGTAGTGCAATATGGTGCAAAACGCGTGCGTTTGGTGCTAAATGCAATGCGTTTTGATGCTAAATGCAGTGCGTTTTGAGTGCTAAATGCAAGGTAAAACGGTGCAAAATACCATGCTAAAACGGTGCTAACCGCAAGGCAAAAAGCATAAATATCCGCTGAAATTGTATAAACAAAACCTCTATAGACCAGGTGACACATGGCCCAAAAGGGCGAAAATAGCCATTAAAAAGTGGTTTTTGGGGGTAAAAAGTGGGTAGGTGGAGCTGATCGCGAGATACGGCAACCAAACTAGAAAGGCAAAATGGTGCAAAATGCAGCTATTTTCTAAAACAGACAAAAGGAAAGACGTAAAGAGGAGAAATGGTAGTAATTTTGCCTACTATGAGCCGTATTTTCGCTAGAACGAGGTGGAAAAACAGACCGCTTTGTAAAACAAAAAGAAATAATTTTAAGTTAACGAGTTGAGAAGTTAACAAGTTAACAAGTTAACCGTCAACTTTTTCAACCTGGTTAACTCGTTAACTAATCCACTTGTTAATTCGTCAACTGGTTAACTCGTCCAACTGGTTAACTTGTTAACTCCCCAACTCATAACCTCTACCTTATAAAGAGTGTCTCGATACTTGAGGCAACGTCCACAATTCGTCGGCCACGAACAGTTCCAGCTTATCCACCTCGTGGCGGATGGCCTCCATTCGTGGTGCTATATTGTCGTGGTGAGCGGTGCCTTTTCTCTTTTCGCGATGAATATTGTTAGCCACCTTACGTGCCGCAACGGTTCTTCACCTTCGTTTCCGATGGTTTGTGTGCGTTGCGCAATCTCTTCGATGATTTTCACGTTGCGCGAAGTAAGTATGCGCGCCTTTCTCGTTGGCTGAAAATGCCGAACATACTCTGCACGTTCTTGACAACCTGCTTTGATAATGCGTGGCTACAGGGTATGATGTGGTTCATGCAAAGGTCGCCCAGCACGCGCGCCTCAATCTGTATTTTCTTCGTGTAGGTTTTCCCATTTCACTTCGTTTGCGGGCGTGTAATTCGTTGCGGTGCATCACGTTCAGACTCTCGAAACATCTGCACGCTCATCCTCGTCTAGATACCTGTCGAATACCAGCGGACAGCTTGTTTCGGTGTCCAGTCCACGGCGTTTGGCCTCTTCTGCCATTCTTCCGGTAGCCATTGCCGTCGAAGACGATGGGGCGGCAGGGTGCAGATGTCGTCGCGCAACACGCTCATGATGGCGCGTTTGAGGTCAACGCCCTGCTGCACAAGTGTGTCTACGCGCTGCTTTAAAGCTGTTGAGTGCCTCGGCAACGGCCGAGTTTAGCTGACGATGAGTGCCGACGCAGTTGGCCTCCGAGCCAAGGGCACGAAACTCAAAGCGGTTTCCCGTGAAGGCGAGGGCGAGGTGCGGTTGCGGTCGGTGTTGTCGATAAGCAGTTGGGGTATCTGGTCGATGTCAGTTCCACTCCCTTTTTGCCTGCCACGTCAAAACGCTCGTCATCGCCAGCACGCTCTATTTGCTGCCAACAGCGCGCTGAGTTGCGTGCCCTAAGAACGAAGAAATAATGGCTGGCGAGCTCGTGTCCGCCCAGTCGGTGGGCGTTGGTTGCACTCATTATCGATGCTTTCAGCAGTCCGTTGTGGCGATACACCCCATGAGCGTCTCTACGATGACCACCACAAAGCGCAGGTTGTCATCGTGAGCCCTTGCCGGTGCATGCAACAGCACGCCCGTATCGGTGAGACAAGCTCCAATTGTTGTGCTTTCCGCTACCGTTAACGCCGGCGAAAAGGCTTTTTCGTGGAGCAGCACACGGAAACTGTGCTTTGCGTGCCACTTTCTTCATCGAGCGACATCAATAGCATATTGTGGTCTACGGCCAGGTTGGCCTCTTCGAAGATGAAGCGCAGTTCAAACTGGTTGGGGCGCCACCTCGTTGTGGCGCGTTTTGCAAGGTATGCTCAGTTCGAGGCCTGTATTTCGAGTCTTTCATGAAAGGCCTGCACGCGTTCGGGAATTGTTCCACGCAGTGGTCGTCCATCTGCTGGTTCTTGGCCGAGTCGTGGCCCATGAGCGTTCGGCCTGTGAGCATTAGGTCGGGACGGGCAAAGTACAGAGGCTCTCGTCTAGCAAAATACTCTTGTTCCCAGCCTAGGTTGCAGCTAACCTTCTTCACATTGGGGTAGAAATATTGAGGCCACAGCACTGCTGCATGCGGTGTTGACGGCCTGCAACGAACGCAGCAGCGGTGCCTTATAGTCGAGCGATTCGCCCGTGTAAGAAATGAAGATGGTGGGGATGCAAAGGGTCGTCGATGATGAAGACGGGCGAAGTGGGGTCCCACGCCGAATAGCCGCGAGCCTCGAAGGTGTTGCGGATGCCACCGTTGAGGGAACGAGATGCATCGGTTCTTGCTGAACGAGCAGCTTTTCCCGAAAAACTCTTCAATCATTCCGCCCTTTACCGTCGGGTTCTACAAAGGCGTCGTGCTTTCTCTGCCGTGCCCTCGGTTGGGGCTGAAACCAGTGCGTAGTGTGTCACCCCGTTTTCGTTGGCCCATTGTTTCATGCCTTTGGCACGGCGTCGGCGATAGAACGGTCAGTCGAGCGCGTGCGTTGTCGATAACGTCGGTAAGCTCGTAAACGTCGGCGGGTAGGTATTTGTACATCTTTGCTCGGTTGAAGACGTACTTTGCGAAAAACTCAGATGGTCTTTCGGTGGGTGTAATCACTTCCAGCGGTTTCTTCTTGTAGCTTCTGCCACAACTTCAAATCTCAAGTTTGCCATTGTCGATATGTTTTTCTCTGTAGTTGTGCTGATGAGGCAGCGGCGGCGGCTCGGCTGACGCACTGATTCGCCTGCAAAAGGTACAACTTTTGCGCAGAAAACTCTCGTTTTGGTGGCATAATGATGGGCATGAAGGCCAATTTGGGCTGCTGCATCGCACAACGAGTTGAAAATTTGCACAAAAAGCCCATGCCAGTTCGTTGAAAACACACGTTTCGCTGAACGGCATGGGCAGTTATTGTGCTGATCCTTCTTCTTGTGAAGATGGGAAAAATAATCGGCGTGTTTGGTGTCTTCCTGTTTGTGTGTTGGGGATACCCGTGTCGGGGGTGTTATCGAACGTAAAGATGTTCATGCTTGTGAAAACCAGCCTTGAGTCGTTGAACAGCAAGCCCGATATTTTCGCCGTGAGCTTCCCTTGCGCGTTGCGCAACATTCTCCACCTACGGCATCTTCTTATCTGCCTGTCAGTGGCCCGAGTGGCGTCTGCCGAGAGGAAGAAGAAGGGTGTTGCACCCGCAGTTTCCCGCCACATCGTTGCGAGCCATAAATGAGCAGCGAGTAGGGCTTTTGCAGCTTCTTGCCAAATCGGAAAGCCACTTTGCCGTCGCCGCCATAGTTGATGTACACCGAGTCGTTGGCGAAGGTACAGTCTACCGTTGGCGCGTAAAGCTTGGCGGTGTCTGGTGCGGTGAAGTAAGACGGTGTCCAGCTGCCCTTCAGTTGCCCTCCCATTCCATTCTTGGCTTAGGTTTAAGCAGACTCAGCTCGCGAAGGCTTACCAACACCGAACGTACACGTATGTAGCCGTCGCGTTGGCGTTGCCATCGTTGGCCACCACCTTAACAGTGATGGTGCCCTTGTTGCGGTGGCCTCTATCCAGCTTGCACTGGGTATCACGGTTGCGTCAGCCCTTCTACGATTAGCATAGCTGAGCGTGAACGTGGTGTCAGCAACTCCAGTTCACCGGGTCTCCCCATCGAGGGTAAGGTAGCCAAAGCCTTGCTGTTTCGGCCGGGTTCAGGCTGTCTGCGCCTGCCTAACCGTAACCTGTACCCTTGAAAAGCAATTCGTAGTTTTGCGCCACCTTCACCGTAACGGTGTTTCCATGAACGAAAGCCTCGCACCAATCGTTAGAGGAGCGTACGCTGATATTGTACGCTTGTCTTGAAACACAGCCTGCCCGTTGATGGTTCGTCTTTCGACGAGAGGTTGGCACTTTCTGCGGAAATAGCATTGCTGTCGAAGGTTTTGCCGACCGTTATCGTCTTTTGTGCATGTACCACTACTGCGAAATGGAGGCTACGGTGAGGGCGGCGTATGGAAGAATCTTCTCATCTGCTGATTGTGTCTTGCTAATTTTAGTTTTGCTTCTCCGGTGAAATCAGTTCGTCGAGCTTGTCGTAGCGCGAAGAGGTATTGGCTGGCTGCCGGCACAACTGGCGTTGGCCACGCTTCCCTTTGAGTGAACACCACCGTAGAGCCAGCGTGCAGTTTCGTTCCACATCTTGGCATCGCTCGAAGAGGAACTTGTGTGATGCTTCGTCCCACACGAGGTTAATCTGTTGTTTGTCGGTGCCGAAGTGTCGGGTGGTTTGTTGCCGGCGTTGCTGTGGCGCAGCGTGGGGTTGTTTTCGAGCGCGCACTTGATGAACTGCGGCAAGCAGCAACACGCGCTTCTCACGGTCGAACACAGCTTTCACCGCCTGTAATAATCGCGTATAAGGCCGCCCATTTCGTACCCTGAATAATCGCTCATGGGTTTTCCATCTCGACGTCTATCTCGGCATCATACTCTACGCCGTTTTGCGTAATGTGACTTGGCATATAGCGTGAAGTTACCCTCGCACAGATGGAACGCGGGCATCCATGCTGCTGTGCACGGCCTTGTGCGAGGCGACATCACTATTGTTCCAGCTTTGCCCTGGTGGTTTTGGCTCTGAGCGTCGAAGACACCAGTTCGTCCGAACGTTGCGTTACCAGGTTGTGCCTTGTCTGCTCGCCCTATGTCGGTGATGCAATGGCCGTAGTGGTCTTAACCACCGCTGGTGATGGTTGCCCTGCTGTGCCAAGGGGTTTATTTCGGCCTCATACTCAGTGCCGTTTTCGCTTGCCTTGAGCTCCACAACTCCTTTTGGGTGAATGTTGTTGTTTTGAAGGCAACTACCCGTTCGATGTAGTCTTTGTGGCAGGTTCTTCCAACCTTCACGAAATACATGACACATTCTTTGTACGCGAGCCATGTACCTGATGAGGGTTGTCTGACAGGCTGTCGACGAAGCGAACTCGAAGTCGCCCCTGAAGGCGCATGCGTTGCGATGAGGGTCGGAGAAGTGGTGCAGCAGCGCGTTATGGCCTCGAGGCAGGACCGGCGGCGCGCCCGAGGTCATGTTGTAGTACGTGCGTCTGCGCGGCGGCCTCAATAACGCTTCTCACCTCGCATTTCTCATTGTCAGACTTTTACGGTGAACGCGTCCGCCGATAGATTGGTTCTCCTGGATACATGTCTATCTCTGCCATCCGTTGGGCGCACCCACGAGTATGGCCTTCGTTTGGTCTAGGTATGCTTGCGGGCGTTGCGACGACGACCGGTCGAAGGTGTCGTTTGGTCGCTTTAGAGCACGATGCGATCCGGCAATCACTCGCCAGTATCACGGCCATTGTATGTTGATAAAACTTTCTTTTCGTCGATGGCGGGCGTTAGGTCGTATAAAGAGATGTCGCTTGGGTCTACTTTACGCTTCCACGATGTCAGCTTCCCTGCGCATGCACTGCCTTGCGCAGCATGTCTAAGAAATCGATGTTCCAAGCATCGCGCATGTGAGGTTCTCCGTTCTCCAATTTGGCTTCGATGGTGTTGCGCTGGTTGGTCCGGCCTTTTTCATCCATCCCTCCCACTTCTCAGGCGAGGCTGGTAACGTGGGTTGAGAACATTTTCGGCGAAGTCTTCCACGTCGGAATGTTTGCGCCATAAGCCATTTATGAAGCCGTGCTCGCCCAGCAATAGTCAGGGGTTGCTGTACGGCGCTGCTAACCACTTGTCGACACGTGTCCCGTTCCCGTTATCTGCTTGAGAGTCGTCTGGAATAGGGACGCCGTTTGGTTCAGGATGTGCGTGAACTCGTGGTACACCGTCTTTAGATAGCAGATTGTTGATGTCTGCTGCGGTTTTGTATGAACCTGTTGATGTAGTTGGTGCGAGCCCAGCAAAAATCGTCTTTCCGCCACTCAACCCGGTGCAGAATAAAGGACCCGTTGTTTCGAGTATTCGGTTTCCCGTAAGGTAAATGAGGTTTGGGGAGAGTTAGCCTTCATGCAAGTCGGGGCCGCCACTTCAGTCGAACGCTTCGAGGACAGAGTACCTCACAGGTTTTTCCATTTTAGCCATCTCATAGCGTGCAGGCACAGTGTAGTAGTTCATGTCAGCTTCAATGTCTCGTATCAGTGCCCGAGTTGATGTTCAAGTGAACGTAATATCGGTCTAGCCATTTGTCAAGTGGTTGGTGCAACATCAGTGGTTATCACGCTTTCTCTGCCGACAATTTGTCGTCGCCACATCGATAGAATCCCGCATGAGCAAGGGCCGGTATATACTATTGTTTTCTATTATTCATTGTGATGTGGTTTAGCGTTCTCTCTTTGCATCGTTCCTTGCGGTGTGGGCCTCGCCTGGCTAAGGCATATTGGCCGTGCATCCGAACGCAGTTATTGAGATTAGGTAAGCTGTATCAGTTCTGGGTTTTGCGGCACCAAAGCATCCCTTACGCCTTGCGGAATCTGCACCACTACGTCGGGTCATCGCCCAGCAGGCTGTCATTAACTTGTTCCAGGTTCCGCCATATTCGTCTAATACTCGGCGCATGATGGTGATGTTGTGTACCAGCGATGTCAGACATCTCATGCAGCTGCAAAATTAATGCGCCACGGAAGCCCAGCACGCACTGCAGCATGCACTCTTACTTTCCTCAGCGTCTATGGCAAACTTGGGGTGCAAAGTGTTTCTTTACCGTTAGGCGCAGTTTCTCATCCTTTCATAACAATATATTATTGGGTTATGAGAACGCCTGTATCTCATTGTCAGGTGAGCACGCGCTTGGGTGTTAACGATGTTTTTGCATCAAAGGGTAGGGTCTTGCAGCCAAGTCAATTTCTTCCAGCAGTGTAGGCCTCAGCCTGTTAGACAAGGCCCTCGTCAGTGGTGAACATCGGCATGATAGACGACCTAATGCGTCACTTCTCCTTCTATCCTTGGAAGAAGTGGGGCTGTATGAGTGATATCAGAAGGTCACGTTGGCTCCCGTGTTGAAGGTAAACGAACTTGTCCCAATATCACCCTTACCCCCAGATATTTGTTGGCCATCATCATTTCGTAGTTGTCTAAAGAGACGGTCGTGCGTGTATTTACTTCCTTAAATATGTTGTTGAGAAGAATCCTGCATCGGTGTGTGCCTTTTACCTTTCAAGTTGCCCTTGTTGTCGGCGTGCTTGTATTCAGACCGTACACTTACGGTCTCTGCGTTATCTGGTACGACTTCCAGTCACTTTGACGTTAGCGGGTCGCTTCCAAGCACAATGTTACGCCTCAACAACCTTCTCCTCTTCGTGGTAAGGTAGAATCCTTTGCGACGCCAAACCCTTAACAATGAAGTGGAACTTGGGCACTTTAAGATGGCTGTCGCTCACCAGTGGCAATCCCTCTTCAGGTCTTTAGCTCGCTCTGATACACCCCTCAAAGCCCCAGTTCCTCAAGGTTCACTTGCCCGATACGCGGTGTTATCGTACATATAATACACGCTGGGGTCTGTTTGCTGTTTGGCATGCCACCATGGTTCGCTTGCAAAAGATCATTCACCGGCATAGGTGTGCGTATGCCCTGCATATCAAACCTCGCCTTTGCACTGCTTCAACAGCTCCGGTTGTGGGTCCTCCCAGCTCGTCAATGGCCTTAGGCGCTTGGTTGGCGTTGGCTATCGAGGCGTAGTATGTGGCCCAGAACTTGTCAGGCGATAATCGTTGTTCACCTGCGTAGCGTCTTTCAGCGGTACATTTCGTCGAGCATGGTTAACCAGTGGTTCTTATACCGTCTACATTGTCCGACATGCTCGCCATCACGGCGAACGGGTTTTCAGATGAAGCCGACTGGCATCTGGCGCGCACCAGGCGTGTCTATCTGCGTTCATTGTCAGGGTTCCGTGGGAAGTCATGCTGAGCTAAACATGGCGGCATTGTTGGTGCGGCTGCCTGTAATATATGTCTTCTGTTCATCGTTGGTTTTCTTTGGGGTGAGTTTGAGACCTGGTTTAAGCGTAAGGGTGAACTGCTTGGCCATTGGAACGGCCACGCCTCCGGTGATGAAACTCAGGGTCTTGGCCGTTTAACTTCTTGTCGGCGTGAATCAGGAACAGGTTCACGTTCATACGGTTTCACGGCGTTTGCCAAGCCAGCGGTGATACGAGTTTTTGTGGAAGATCGCAGCCAGCGAGGCCATGCGGATGAAGTCGCCTTTGGCTATGCGCGCATCAAGAAAGGTTGCAGTGCCGCCGCTCCGGCGCGTTTTCAAATGCTTGGCGGGCTGTGGCGATGGCGGGCGTTGGTGAGAGCCTCATCAGGCTTGCGCCGGTTGCCCTCTTGGGCATGCAATCAGGTCTGTGTACCTGGACGAGAACACGGGGTTCAGGCGCACCACATTACCGAAAGAGTAGGGTGATGAAGACGTTGAGGGTTAGCCCTTTTGTGCAGGTAAAACACGCTGCCCAAGCTGCCCGTATTGGTGGGCGATTGGGACCTTCAGCTGTGGCGAAGTTCAGTTCTCGGGTCTCTTGACTCTTGCAGGTTGATGTCCGGAAACGCTCACGTTACCGATCCTGGTCAAGGAGAGCGCGATCCCTCGTTCGGTCAGCCCCATGAATGGGATAGAGAACAGCGCACGTGCGAGGGTATCCCTGGCGTGCATATCGATTCCACTAACGAACGAGAACCATTTGGCTGCGCGCCTTCCAAGTCGGTTGCTTTCGTTGTGCACAAACGAGTAAATGAGTTCGACTTCCAACCAAAATCTTTCGTTTGGTGTGGTTGCTGTGGCGATATCGCCCACGCCGTGACTCTTTCATTGCAGCCACGCATTACCCATCTTGTCGAAACCGTCGCTGCGTCGCGGATATGGGACCGCGAGGTGCGTTGTTACCTCTGTGTGTGCCAGTCTACCGGAGAGGTTTATCGCGGTTCTTCAAGAAGCCAACATCTGCCCGAAGTTCAATTCGTAATGTTTCTCCTCGCCGGTCAGGGTCGAGGGTTCGCCGGTTGAATGCGGCTGCAACCTGTTTCGCTATGTCCCGTGAAGTATCTCCACGGCTTGTATGCGCGGCAATAACGGCCAGCATTTGTAACCGGCGGCGGTCGGCCGTTAGCGAGTAGTGATGCTTTCAGCGTTAGGTGGAGACGGGGCACTGCGGTAGCCTTCGTCGTGAACCACGGCTCCTCGTGAGCGCGTTCCATGCCGCCGAAACGTTCCATGGGCAGACGCAACGCGACTGCTGCGAGAGTCCTGCAACCCATTGGTTCTCGCACCCTGGTGCGTTCACCGTGCATCGGCCCTTCCACGAGTAAGCGGCGTTGGCCGAGTGCTGCGCTGCGGGTGTTTGAGCTGCCCATTCCGCCAAGTAGTCTCGCCGAGCCTCTTGTGACACGTGTTTGTCCTGGTACATCGAGTCTGCCTCCTCCACGAAGTCCGTATGTGCGGTCCATGGCCCCCTGACTTGCCGGTGTTGTGGCGGCCATACAGAGCTGGTTTCCATACCGACCACCATGTGTTCCAGAATGTGCTCGCTGTTGTACATCGTTTAGCAACTGGCCGCCTGCACGGAAGTCCCAGCCGAACATGCGGCTGTCGTGCAGGTGTAGATACCGCATTGAAACAGCTCGAATAATAAGGCTAGCGACAGCAGGTTGTCGGGGTCGTGTAGAAAGCGGTTGGAGGTTTCTTCTAACCGATGTACTATTGCACGATAGGCTTCGGCCGTGTTGCGTACTGGTGATGCGTTCTCTCGTCGTTCCACTGACGTATCGCACAGCGCGAGTGCAACTGATTTCCTGCGTAGTGATGGGCTTGTAGCTGGTTTGGCCTGCTGCGCGAAGTCGTTCACGTTGAGGTCTATGTAGTCGCGCGGTTCGTGGAAGATGTTGAACGACGCGCATAGTCGCGCGTGTAGAAGGTGTTAGCATGAGGCGTGCGCGAGGTGTTTACGGCATGCACAGTACGATTGATGTCGAAGTCGCGGCTGGCGGCACCTGTCACCGACCTGCGTCCCGCGCCGATGGTGCCCGGTGCCCGCTGCTTGCGGTGACTTGCCGAGCTACGATGAGGTTCAGCTGCAATTGCTTGCTGAGCCTGTGAATGTTGCGCTGGGTTGGCCGTACTATCGGTCTCCACGTTGCTGCGGCGCGCCCATCGTGGTCGTAGCATCGCGCTCAGCGACGCGTAGAACTGCGCCTTTGTCCGTTCCTGCCGACACGCTTACCGAGTGGTTTGTGCATGAATGGCATTAGAGAACAGTTCGTTAAACCCAGTTGGTGCGTATTCGGCATTGCGCAAGTATGCGGCTTTGGCCTCTGGCGTGTTGTATCTAGGAGCCTTGAAGCGTCCCGTCAGCGTTTGTACTCGCCCAACAGTTGGAACATCTTGCCGACACGCCCGGAGCTGGCTGCGTTGGCTGTCTCGGCATACCTCGCCAACTCCTTCTGCTCCATGTCTTGGGTGCCACGTCCGTCTGCTCCTGCGAGTCTCGTCGAGGTTGAGCTGTCGCGTGGAACGGCATCAGGCGCATGGTGTACTTTCGGCTGCGTAGCTGATGTCGCCTGGCCGGCCTTGGCTCTTCTTGGTTGTTACGACGGATAACACCCGCATGACCCGCGCACCATAGATAGATGCCAAGCCGAGCCGTCTTTGAGGAGTCGAAAGCTCTCGATGTCGTCGGAGGTTCAGGCCGCCTGCGGCCGACGGAGATGGGCGTCACGCGCATCTCCTGAAGAGAAGGATGGTCGGCTCTAACGCCCACCACGTCTTCCAGGTGATAACGCCGTCACCACCGCAGCGGCTTGCTGCCGCCATGGGCCAGAGGTTGCTCCACGCACGCGTATCTTCGGAGCCGTCTCGAAAGCGCCGCTAACGTTTGCGCTAACACCTGCGGCGCGTCTGCAACGACCCACTTGCCGTGCATGCCGCTAATCTTGGCAACGCAGCGTCTATCTCGTGGTGTAGTGGAACCGGTAAATATAGTCGTGACTTGGTCCGTAGTGGCTTCATACCCGTAACCACCAATTCCTCCTTCCAGTGTCTGGTTGGGGACTCGTCGCACCGTGCCTTCCGTTTTGGCCTTCACGCTGGTGCCGCCATGCCCACGGTGATGGTGTGTGCTGCGCGCCTCGCCTCACGTCTGGCGTGAACGCACCATCAACGTCTGGTCACAGGTTCGGTGCTACCGCCAGCAACACTGACGGTGGCTCCGCGAAAGTGATGGGCTCGTTGTCTTTAGCTTCCGAGACCACGGTTCCTGCGAGTCTTACTCTGGGGCCATTGCCGTTCCGATAGACGAAACAGGAAGGCCCAAAACACACTAAGTCGCTTTATCTATTCATATTGGGTCCTCATGTTAAGTTTGCATTAAAATGAATACTGAAAAATACCAATCGCAAAAATATAAAGAGCTCATATTCTTAGCAAGGTGCAAGAAATATGGAGTACACTGATTTGTCGTTATTTTGTTAGAGATGAGTGTCTAAAAACATGCTGAAAAGGGAAAATTCGACTTATCTGACTCGGTTGACATCTCTTTGGGACAAAACGTTAGAAATTTGTTCCCCTTTGAGGTCTGACATGCGAAAGGAAACTACCAACAATTTGCAAACATTTAAGGCTGCGTCTAAATCTTACCTGCTAAGGTTCAATTGAGTGTCTATTCCGTGTCAATGTTCTTTCACCGTCAGTGTGTTCGAGACAGCCGCATAACAAATATATTTCCAGCTAGAAAGCGGTTTGCAGAGCGAGGCTAACCCCCAACCTGTATCATTATAGATTTTCAAAAGCAATCTGTACCGAATGCACCTCTCTTTCGCCTGAACCATCCGACTTTGACCGCTAACCATTTGTACGCATCACACGTTTCCTTTTGACAAAAGGCGAAAACGACTATTAATGGGCAATTGGTGTCAACCGACATCGTCTGGGTTGGCAAACAAAGCCAGAAGTCTTGTCCTAGTCCCTCGTTAAAGCCCTACCGTTGCTTTCTGTATCCCACTTCAACTTACACTCTTTTGCCAAACATTTTCGAGGTTTCGCTCTCAGCCGCGCGGTCCACTTATGCCTCTTCTGGGAGTTAAGCATGGTCTGCGCTGCTAAAAAGCCAACATACACAGTGTCAGGCAATGGTAGGAGCTTGGCTTCCAAGCCAAACTCAAGCTTCTGAACCTGCACAGGCAAAGAATGCCGCCACAAGCAAAACAGAGACAGGAAACTAGTGCAAACAACTCATTCTTTCGATAAAAGCGTCCCTAATCGCCCTATCTGGGTTTAATGCGCCTAAAATAAAGAAGGAGGCTTGTTGCAAAGTATGCGACACACCAAACACTCCTTATCAAGTGACAACGTGCAAAACAACAAAACCAACCAATAGATTACAGACCACGAGAGCAACAACTCCCGAATGCGTCAACCCATCAACTCAAAATATCATCAACTCATCCAACTCAAAAACTTAAATTGTTATAGTTTTACAACAACACTCTAATTTTCGCGCATTCTAGAGAAAATGTGGGTTGAGTGGGGATATAGACACTAATTTCCAGCCTTCCACAGCTTTTCACTGGTTTACTTTTAAGAACAAAACCTTCATTTTGCACTATTTTACCCTTTCTAGTTTGGTTTGCCAACTCATAATTTTAATGCCCAACGCTGTCGCTTTTTACTAAAGGCTGTGGTTATTTTACTTCTTTCGAGCCATTATGTGGTTCGTAGAAAGTTCGTTTATACAATTCCAGCGTATGTTTATGCTTTTTCGTTTCGCATTTAGCTGCATCCTGTACACTGCATTTTTGCACCATCTTTGCACTGCGCAAACACTTTTCATTTAGCACCAAAACGCACCGCAGTTTAGCAGCACTCAAAACGCACTGCGTTTTCATCAAAACGCACCGCGTTTAGCATCAAAACGCACTTCATTTAGCAGCAAACAGCCCAATAACTGGTGCAAATGCCGGTCGCTTTAAATAAAAATTCATTTTGCTTGCCGATCACGGGCTACTCCCTTTTGCATCAAAACCAACCCTCGCGAGAATCGTGCGGCTAGACGAGCGGTTGGCAGGACAAAAGGGCACCTCACAATCGTTAAATTCCTTACTGAAAACAGAGACAAAATGATTTTCAGCGATATATGCGCACGCCGGCAACAACACGGAAAGCCTATACCCTTAATACTACCGGCCCGAGCAATTGCAAGGCACGCCGCTCATGGTCAACGGAAAGAGCATCATGCAAACGAAAAAGCACTGTGCCCTTGAGTGTCTGGTTTTCTAACTTGTCGAGAAGGACAGCTGAGCAAATCAGCCATTAACCCACTTTTCAAATACCATAAGTCGCTTCCAACGCTCCCTGTTCATCATCCGGTTTGCCTTGTCAGCATCTTGCCCCTCACACCATGAAGCCATCATGTGCCACGTTAGGGGAAAAAGACGGTCAGGATGTTCAACAATCAAACAAAATCCATACAGATGCTAATGCAACGATTTGGGCAGAACGACTCCCACAAGGCCGTTTTTGAGACGCCAAATCACATGTTTGACACAGACCACAAGGCCAACTTTTCTATTTTTGCCGTATCTCTGGCCCGTATTTCTGTTCATGTGCGGCTGTCCTGGCTTTATTCAGCATGTCAGCACAAAGCAACAACTCCCAACCATATTATTATAAAACATTAAAACGAGATGCGTCGGCTTTGAACGATGTCCTTTTACACCCCATCTCTCTGATTGCGTCTGCATGTTTATTGGTTATAGCTGGTTCAGCATAGATGGGATAGATGACGACGACGGACTGCTAATCATCGCCACCTGACTTTTACAGTGAATATTGTAACAGAAAAACATGCAAATCATTTGGAGAAAGTATATCGTAACTTTGCAAAAGTAGTTAAAGCCATGCAAAACCATTATTATTGCCATGTTTGTGCGGCTTGTCACTTTCAACAGCATATTCAGAAGGGCTTTAAGAAAGCCTAAGATAATACGCGAGCATGACGTGGTACAGACACATATTTAAGAGAGACAGGTTGCATGAAAGAGAGGTAGAAATAAGAATATTGTGGACGGTGGGACATGACTATCGAAAGCAAGTAATGCTATAAGCTTATGCGCGCAGACTATTTGACGGAAGACGCGACAACAGGGGCGATGGCGAAGCTGTACACACACCATGATTAGATAAAAGATTAACAATAAAATGCCTGAAAACCGGTGATGCCTGACTGCATGCCGACTTTGCCGACAACACCAACAAACGTGAACACTCGTTGCCAAATGAACAATGTCGAGCTTGCTCGAACATCGTCATCATGACAAGGAAACGCACTTATCGAGAAACGAGAAAAGAAGTGTTTTACTTGCCATGTAGAACACCAACACCCAAAACACATGTCGGCCGCCGTAAGCCGTGACTGGCACAACAGAATAAGGCGCATTATAGAAGAGGAAGATAAACAGAACATGACAACAAAAACGCTTTTTCGCCCCATTTACCGCACTTCTTGCAGTGGGAACCGTGGTATGTACCATGTACAGTTGCCGCGAGAACGGCAGATGAAGACTACAAACCAGCCGACGACAATCTATTGGTTGAGGGTACCACAAAGCGACGTGCAAAGACGAAACCATGCGATGGCACAGGCCGACGAGCAGAACGGTGCCAGCACCAACCGCCGCAAGGCATCGGTGTGGGAGGACCGCGCAATTTATTTCGACAATGAGGCGGGCATGAATGCTTTCTTGTTGAAACGGGCGCAATGGGCGTAAATCCCAGAAGACAGCGTTGCCGCCACACGCGGCAAAAAGAACAAAAGTCATCGAAACAGAATTTCAGCGCTCTCGGCCATGCGAGCCAACAAATCAGCTGGGCTGAACATCCCATTCAACTGGATGGAGCAACGTCACATTCGCAGCCAATGGCCTGCCGCTTGCAAAACATTCTCACAAAAAAGGAACCCTATGCTCAATTCTTTTGCCGTAGTGCCTATGGCCATAAGCCGCCAATGGAATGGAAAAATGGTTCATGCCGACAATAAAACAACGATAAACTTCACCGTCAACCCTGATGTGCGCAAACAAAGTGGACTTGCTGGCAGGGTGTTTCGCCCGTGGTGTATTACGACGGTGGCGGCAACGCGCCAAATGTAGCCCTACCTTCCGCCATGCACTTACGGCCGTTAACTTCCGCGTGGGCAACATCGGGAAGAAAGCAAAGATAAAAGAGCGTCAGGTTCAAGAAAGTCTACAGCCGGGGAACGTTCGTGTTTGGAACGCACAACACGCCGGGTACGTGGAAGGGACACGCTGACGAACGAGACTTCGCACTCGAAAACCTCGACATCCCCGTAGACATGGCTGGCGACTATGTGTGGGCAACGACAAAAGACAATCTTTCACATTCATGTTCATACCACAAAAATTAGACAACTGAGTGGAAGTGGAAGTGGCTCTTCAACAATGGGGCGGTGCTAAAAAGCAAAACTCAAAGGAGAATGGAAACCAGGCATGACCAAGACCTACCATCTTAGACGACAAGACAGGCGACTGGGCTTATGTTCAACATGAGTACCATCAATGGCGAGACTTTCGTAGACCAGTTCGACCAAGACCAACAGTTTTTTCACGGTGCAAAGCTTCCAAGTACCATTTCGTCTATCAAGGACTTTAAACAACCTGTCAGTGGGACATTGTGGGCTACCAAACGGAGGTTGAGAGCGGAAATTGGGGCACCTTGCAAAAGAGGTTGTCCTCGTGGATACGCTTTGACGAGGCTTGGAGGACCGGGAGGCATTACTCAAGACGTCTGTACGGGCGCGGCAAGCGTGCACGCGTTCGAAACGAACATCGACGACCTGTTAGCACAACGAAACAAGGGATTAGCCAAAGAACAGCATGCCCCAGCGGTTATTGTCTCGCCAACGACGATGGCGTTTACAATAAGCTACCATGACAACAGCCAACACCTATAGTCGTTTCTAAGGCTGGGACTATTCCATACCCCTTGGTCGTGGGCACTTCGTTTGTGAAAGGCAAGAGATAAAACATGCCCTGCGACGTGCTGCCTGGATATGACGACCAGCTGATGACCACACCCTACTTACGCAAGCAGATTGGGAAAAAAGGCAGTCTTTCAGCACGGGTGTTGGGGAGCGATCCCGAAGGGCAATCAGCTCGGTTAACCTAAACGATGACCTGCTCGTTCTTACCGTTGATAAGAATAAGGTGAAGACGGAAACGCCGTAATCGCCGTGCAGGATCAAAAGAACAAGATTGTAGGGTCGTGGCTAAAATATGGTTCACAGACGAGAACGTTTCTGCTTAAACAATGAACCCTAACCAACAAATGGGGAAAATCTTTTAAGTACATGCAAGAACCCCTAGGCTGGACCTACACCAAGTGGAAACGCATCAAGGGTCTGCACAAACCCGAGCGCGTTAGGCCGAAACTGCGCCAGACGGGAGCGGCAAAACGCTGCACATCATCGTAAAACGCAACCATGAACTTTGGGATGGCTATACTGCTTGTATCAATACGGCCGTAAGGACCCATTCCTAAGCACGGCTTCAAAGCGTGGGCTGTTTGCCTTCAAAGCCTTGGAGAACGGCGACTATGGCTTGCTCATCAAGAACCCTACTACCTTTGCACTGGGTCCCATCACCTATAGGGCGGCAAGGTATTATCACAGCCTTTCCAACAGGGAAGGAACCTACTGGGACGGAAACACGGCAGCACCCCTACTTCGGACGCTCCGAAAAGATGAGCTTTTGACCTCGCCACGCGGCTTTAAGGTTCCCCCATCCAGCCCTTATTTCAATGGGCCAAAGGGTACGTTAAAGTACCATGTGCTTGTGGAGAGCCGAGCGGGCATCATCATACAACCTGAAAACGGCAACGACTGCATGTTGATACCTTATCACTATGTACCTAACGAGAGTGGGCAATTGTGTGAAGAACCGGGAAAGCACCTGGTGGTGAACATAAGTACAACGCTTTCTGGACGAGCAGCTACCACAAAAAGGTGGGAAAAGTCGTTCGAGACGGTATGGTTCAACCACGAGGCGCATAGCTTGAAGGCCTCAAATCTTCTGCCTGAGGGGTATAGCATACGCTCCATCGTTGATTTTTACGATTATTCCAAGTAGAAATACAGCTTTGACGGGGCATGGATAAGGTGCAAAAACACCTCCTCACACATGCCCCGGCTTAGCTTACCACATAAAAGAACAAATGAAGGGCAGTGTGGAGACAGCTCTCGCCCATACAACCTGCGATGAAAAAGACAGAAATAAGCCTGGCGCAATATGTGAAGCCCAGTATTGAGTTGAGTTACGCCGTAAACGAATGCATATTGTTGACCACTAGCCCAGGTGGAAAGGTGGACACCGAGATTGTAGACGATGGCGAACAGGATGAGGAGGATCCCTTCTAGGAACTCAACAAATGCCTTTGGCGGCTATTTGGGCCATTCCCGGCATCTTTGGTTCACGGCTTTCAGCTGCAAAACGAATCGTGCTGTTTTAACCCCAACCGGTAGCTGTACCGTTTATCAAACAATTAAGCTGTTTTTCATCTCTCCCTGTTCATCTTTCGTTTGGCTTATGATCATCTAGTCTGCCTTATTCTACAGCGTAGACCGCCAGCTTTCAAGAATAAGGCAGACTAGATGCTCAACAATCAAACAAAATCTACACAGGCTCTAACGGGCCGATAGGGGCTTCTCTGCCTTGTTGTTAGAGAAGATTGGGACTTGAATTTAACTTGTGGTGATAGTGTTGGCACGAACTAGGGTGCTGACACCTGACATAGCTTCGTTCCACAGGGCAGCGGGGTGATAGGGTTGGCACAAACCAGGTGCAAACACACGTAAGACACGCCTGTGCATACACAATGCTATTGCATCGTTAGCCATACCCTTTCAAAAAGCGGACAAGAAACCTACCAAATAAAAACCAGACACACTGAGAACGGCCTTAACAACAGGCCTTAAAAGATAATGTGGGTCTGCTTTTAACGGAGTACGACATACAAAACAGTTCTGGATGGGTCATGAAATCGAGTACCTCAACCAAGAGCTGTTGAAAAACGAACTTATAGTCAAACAGAATTGGGTTTGGAAAGCCATAGCTGCATTGTGAGCGAACAACTGTACTCCTTTACTCAGCGTAAAGGTTTATGGATGCCAGGCTACGCACGCTTTTGCATTCAACTAACAACTATTTTCCAAAAGCAATTCTGTTTGACTATAAATACATGCCATTTAGAATATATGCCGAAGCTCACGTTCACATAGATGGGGTGCATGGCAAAGGTGATGGTGTGAAATCGGCATTAAAGATGTTGTTAAAGCCGCGAGGTCGGCGTTCACCGTAAAATGCTTGAAGGCACGCCACGAACCGCCCATTGCCAGCCCCAAAGCCAGCGTCGAAGGTCGTTAGAGAGTTGTAGGCGGCCGTTTGTCCGTTGGTGAAACTAACTTCTCGCCTATGGGCGACCCACTTCGCAGGTATCCTCGCTCACAAAAACCCGAAAACTCGCCATCCATTCTGTACGAAACAAACAGGCCAGCACGCAGTTTCCAGCTATCGCTCAGCCTATAAGCGCACATCGGGCAGCGTAACGAACGAACTCTTGTAAACGGTGTTCACGTCGCGCGTCCATCACCCCCGACACGCGTTGGCCGCCGTCTATAATCTCCATGCCGTGGTTTTTCACTGTGGCTGCTGTTTCATGCCCTTTTCTTCCAATCGCAGGCCAAGGGTTATGCCGAGTTTTGCTGTAATCGAACCATTTGGTCATCATGCCCGCAATACTTCCGTTAAACTTCGGACCATAATCGTTTATCTTCCTTATTTCTTTTGGCAGCGGCATCGGACTTGCGCCACTATGTTAACGCCGGCGCGCACTGTATTCCCATCCGTTCTTCTCAGATTGTATCAGGCTTTTCGTTGCGTTCGTTTTGCGCAAAACAAACAGCTGTGGCAGGCGCAAAGGCTCGCGAGCGCAAGAGCCAATAGTATGTGTTTACTTTTCATCATTAAGCTGTCGTGAAACAATTGCATCTCGTCTACCCACAATGTGCTGCCAACGGCACCGCGGAAGAAGGCTCCGCCCTGGCTGGAAGACATCACGATGGCCAAGTTGTACTTGCCGTTGCGTAGCTTTTCGGGGTCGAGCGTGCCCTCACGCCCCTCAAAGGGCATAAACAAAAGCGTGTCCACTAGGTCTGTTGCCTTGACGATCTTCACTTGCGCTATCATTACAATGTTGGGATGCGTCTTGATATTGGTTCCGTCTAGGTACGGAACGTCTTTCGTGCTCTCATACATCACGGCATAGATGTCGAATGTGTCGCTTTGGTTGGGTATTTCTTTCGAGTACTTGTCGATAAGCACGTTGCCTGGCTCACATTTATAATACCCAACAACTGGGCCACGGGCTTACTGGTGTAGTGCAAAGCCGAGGAGTGGATTTTGGCCATGTCGCTAAGTTCAACTGTAAAGTTACCGAGAAACAAGTTTCTGCGGCAATGGGTAGTATTTAACATCTTCCCAAAAGCTCCGGCTCCTTGTAACAAGCTTGCGCACTTCTCCCTATATAGCCCTCGTCGTCTTGCGCCGTAGGAAAATCCTTTGAGTTTAGCCGCCTGGTTGGCTATCATATAGCTGGGATTTCGCTGCTCCATTCTGTTTTCGAGCTGTCTGTGTCTTATCTCCATACAGCTTTTCAAACTTGTTAACCCTCGAAAGTGTAGTATTCTACGTTCTCAAAGTGGTATTCGGTGAGCAAGTCGGTGATAAATCTCACGGTGTATGTCTTTTTCCATTGCCCGTCTTGCGGAAGTAACCATGCTAGGTTTGCGGCGTGGTGAAGTTCTTACCGTTCCGCTGGCAGGCGAGATTGTCGCGCCAGGTGTAAGCTCGAAGCGGTGGCAAGCTTGCTGCGGTCTTCCCATCCGTTGATATAGAGCTTCACTTCGTCGTTCGTTATCACCGAGTTCGCGTATCAGTAAATTGCCGTCGAGCCGAAAGGCGGTGATGTCTGCCTCGGCGTTCAGTGCCTCTTCGCGTATGCAAGCTGTGAAAATCGTCGCTAACATGAGTGCGGCGACTATGGCTTTAAAATGGTTTTAGAAACTCATAAATACTAAATTTATTGATGTGTCGCGGCGCAGAGCAGTGCATCGCTCCACGCAACGTTGCTTGTCAAAGACAAAAACGCACTGCAAAAATACGACAAATATTTTTAAACGGCCGTGATTTTCAGTGGGATTATGCGTTGCGGTTCATCATATTCGAAATGGTAAACAACAAGTTGAACCATAATTTTATTGTGAAAGGAGGGAAGAAGGCTTATCTTTGCTAATAATCAAAGACGCAGACTGTGTATGATACAATGCTAGAGAAAAATTGATGACAGGCATGGATAAGTGTCTACATGCCTTTTTATTGTACCTATATAAAGAAAACACGCTGCTTCTCTCAACGAGATGCAGCGTATCACTACGTTTAACTAAAATTCTTTTCTTAACAAATGAAAGCTCACGGTTTCCATTGTCATCCGTTAAACAATCTAACAATCTACCTTAATCTAATAACTAAAAACCCAAATCTAATATTACTAACCTAAACAATCTATTAACCTCTTTGACAATGCAAAGTTACAAACGACTTTCACTTTCGTCAATACTTAGCATATACTTTCGTTATAAAATCGCGTTATTCTTGATGTAAATCAACATTGTGTGTTCGAACACAGCCTAATTAATGTTCGCAATTTGTCTGTTTTACTGCCTTTTTGCTGTATTTTTCCCCATCTTGGCAATGCATTCGTACCGCATTGGGCTGAATATGGCTTTCGTAGCAACTGCAAACATGCTTTTAGCAGTAACCGCATGCCATATTTCGTTGCAAACCGCATGCCTTTTTCGTAGCAACCGCATGCCACACAAGGCAGCCTTAACCTTTGGCGTTTGAATATTTTTCTGTAAGTTTGCAGTGTCGTAGCGATGCGCCAGTGCACAGCCAACGCACCGCCATACGCCCACTTGAACACCAAATACACATATTATATATAGGATGCGAATACTGATTGTTAACCACAAGCGAACGCACAGGCGGAGTTGCCGTGGCCGCAGGAAGGCTTGTTTCGGCCCCAACAACAGTGGCGTGCAGGCACGATGCTGGTGCGCGACAAGCAAAACCACCAACCCTGTGGTGGTTGCATTGCCCCAAGGCGTGCGCAGCCGATGGCGTTTCCTTTGGGAAAGGTGGACCATCTTTTGGCATCTCCACTCAATCGCCACAACCTTTTTCGCCATAGACGTGGCCAATGCGGGTCAGACATCACTTCGTTACGCGAGTTTAAGCGACCGACGTTATCCACCTGTCGGATTAACCAAGCGAATGCCTCGCTCAGCACCATCCGAAAAATAGTGAACAGCGGCAAACCCGTGGTGTGGACCATGCACGACATTTGGCCTGCAACGGCCATTTGCCACCCAACTCTGGCTGCAAATAACTGGCAGCAGTGTAGGCGATGCAAAATACCCGCCAGGCGGTGGTGGCGACAACGACCTTCGGCCAGGGTTTGGAAACAAGAAGAAGCGCATCTACGAGAAAAGCGACATCCATTTTCGTGGCATGCAGCCGATGGTTGGCCGACCAAGCGCGCAAAGTCAGTCGCTGCGCGGGCGTCATGTGTCTGCCATTCCCAACCCCATTGATACGCGCGTGTTCGGTCCGAAGAACAAAATAGAGTCGGCCCAGCGCATGAACCTGCCCACAAACAAACGCCTGATACTCTTTCGCCGCACAGCGAGCTACCAACGCAAACAAGGGTTTGGCCTATCTCATTGAGGCCTCGTAACCCGCTGGCGGCGCAATATCCAGAGCTGAAAGAAAGCATCGCGCTGGTGGTTCTCGGCGGAAAAGCCAACCAACGCCGAGCGAACTGTCCCCACCATCCCCATCGACTATGTCAGCGACACCCCTACCCTCGTTTCGCTTTTACAATGCCGTGCACGCATTTGTCCTTCCATCGCTCTCCGAGAACCTTCCCAACACCATTATGGAGGCTATGGCCTGCGGTGTGCCCTGCGTGGGCTTTAACGTGGGCGGCATTCCCGAAGAGATTGACCATCAAAAAAACGGCTATGTGGCGCGTTATCGCGATGCAGCCGACTTGGCACAAGGCATCAGATGGGTGCTGTGCGAGGCCGATTATGCCGAACTTAGCGCGCAAGCCGTGCGCAAAAGGTGTTGGCCAATTCACTCGCAACAGGCCGTTGCCCTTCAACATATGAGGTGTACAATCAGGCACTCGCCTTCAAAAAATGTATGTTGCGATAAAGCTTTTTCGGTTATTACCTGCACCTATAACGCCGCCGCCGAGCTACCCCGAACGCTCAAAAGTGCGTGGGCCGAACAAACCTATCCGCACGTAGAACACTTGCTTTGTCGACGGACTTTCTGCCGACAATACGCGCCAGCTTATCGACCAATAGTGGCCGATATGGCCCAAACCGAAAGTCTACACACCATAAAAGTGAAGGCCGAAACCGATGCCGGGCTGTACGATGCCATGAACAAAGGCATCGAAATGGCCACAGGCACCTATCTTGCTTTTCATCAATGCGGGCGACGTTTTCCTCTCGCCCCAAACGCTCGAGACCGTTGCCAACGCCGTTGGCGAGGCCGAAAACGCTGCCCTGCCGTGCTTTGGCGGCGACACCGATATTGTGGATGCCGACGGCCGTTTTCTCGCCATCGCCGCCCCGTTCCGCGCCGAAGGCCTGTCGTGGCGGTCGTTTAGTCGCGGCATGTTGGTGTGCCATCAGGCCTTCTACGCCCCTCACTTCGCTGTCCAAACAAACGCCTTACAACCTGGCCTATCGTTTTTCGGGCCGACGTAGACTGGTGCATCCGCGTGCTGAAAGCGGGCAAAGCATCTGGCTTGCCCATGAAAAACGTGCCGTTGTGGCCACTTACCTTTGACGGAGGCATGACGGTAAAGAACCATCGCGCCTCGCTAAAAGAGCGTTTCGCCGTTATGCGCGCCCATTACGGCCTGCCCCTTACACTGGCCATGCACGCTTGGTTTGTGTTGCGTGCCATTGGCAATAAGCTGCAAAGGCGGCCTTTAACATAGGTGTTTGGGGCATTCTGCCGCAAGTTAATAACGCTGAATTGGTGTTCAACGATGTTCTAAAATGGCTGCAAATGTAAACTAAACAAAATAAATGAGCAAAGTACGAACAAATTATGACCCAAACACACGCCATTTGATAAAATATGTTTAATTTTGCAAGCGAAATCGTGATGCGCAAGTATGCGTAGACGAAAGAAGCCAGGCCGAGTGTGGCCGGCTTAGGTAAGAGAGTTTGAGGTACAGAAACAAATATGAGAGCTATAAAAGGAAGCATTCAGAAACAAAGCACTTTCGTTAGCATGAACGAACAATCCTAGCTTGCACCGCAACTACCAATTTGTGGCTTCGCAAACACGAAAGTTCGAAACATTCATTCCGTTAATTGTATTGTTGTAATGCGCAACAAACCCTCAATTTATTCAGCGATTGCACAGTACGGCCATGTAGGTGCCTAAGGTCAATCGCCCAATTATGGTAACTAAGCGCGAAATTCCGTGCACGTACATTATGCCCAAACCCGTTATCCCTGCACGCAAAACTTAGGTTAAGTTGCATCAATCGGCTCTGGTGATGAAAGCTGTGCCTTGGAAGGTTTTTCCCTCAACCCATACAGAGATATAGTAGATTAAGATATTCGAGGATAAAAACAAAACGGTGGCAATATTGCCACATTAATAAACATTAAGCAAAATGAGAGTAAGACAAACATTAATCTTCAATCGCCGCACTGCTTTCTTTGGCAGTAAAGTCGGGACTGGTCACATCACGTAACGACACACCGAGTGAAGACAACAACGACGGCGATACCGGCCTTTTGGTACGCCTGGACGTTGAAGACGAACAGCAAGCACGTTTGCAAGCGCAGTACGGACAGGGTACTGCACTGCCTCGTACAGCACTCAACGAATTGGGTTTCCCCACGCACCACTTCGGCCGACTTGGCTTCACGCACCATCAACCTTTGAAAACGACCTTGGCATGAACGCCATTCTCGCAGAAAGCACCGTCGAAGGCATCAACCCCGTTAAGCCCGAAGCCAACACTCGCGGCAATGCAATCAGCGGTATCACCACCAATTTCAACGTTTCTGCAAGACGTGCCACTGATGCCAGCGGCGTATTGGGTGCCGTAGATTGGATTAACAATGCCACCTTTCGACAGTAAAGGTGGGCCCACAGGCACACAGTTCCGTTGGTCGTCAAAGAAACCTTACGCCCGTTTCTATGCCACATCGCAAACCGCGGGTACCAATGGCATGGGCCAGATGGCTTTGGAACAACGACAAAGTGGCGTTCACCCTAACCACTCCTGCTGCTGCAGAAAACCAGTACGACCTGATGGCAGCCGTATCAGATACCACTACGCTGCGTGGGTGCACAACACTGTTCCCAGGGTTGGTCTGGCTTTCCGCCATGTGCTCTACAGCCGTTAACTTCCGTATCGGCAACAACCTCGGCCGCTAAGAAGGCTGTAACCGGCGTTAAGTTCACCGGTGTTCATGGTTCAGGTTCTTGTTCCTTCACTCACAGCAAGGCTTGGGCACGTGGACCGTCGACGGGTCAACAAGCACGTTCGAGAAGTCGGGGCTTAACCTTGCCATCAGGCTACTGGCCAAACCATCATGGGCAATGGAACAGACAGACCTCACCTTCTTCTTCATTCCCCAATCATTAAATGGCGTACGCTTTGTCGTTACATTCGACGACGGTTCGGAGTTGGCAGCCAACCCACGGGACAATGGCTGGCAGGTACCACCAAGACCTATACGCTTAGCGAGAAAAACACCGACTGGAGCTACTACGTTCAACACAAACGCCGTAGAGCCTTTCCGTGCTGAAAACCTCGACCGCGACACCACCTTCAACGTTAACGTAACCAGCTAATCGTTACTCGCCCTCTGTTTCTGGCCTCGCAAATGCCCGTCGCATGAAGGTTGCTGGCTATCAGGTTAAGCAGAGAAAAATTGAGCGCGGTTATGCCTGGGATTCCTTCGTGGATTTCGGTAAGCAGCAATGGCGGAAAGGGAGGCTCGGATGCCGACCACCTCTCTATTACGGCTAAGGCCGCCTCTCCAAGCGAAGTTGTAGACCGGCTTGACGACTACAATAACAGCTTGCGCGAAGACCACGGCTGCCTCTTCGGCTACAATCTGGGTATGTCTAATGGTATTGACCCAACAAGTGAAGCAGGACTCGAAAACACCGCCAACACCCTATGCGTCATTTCAAATCGGGCTTTTTACCGCATTCCCCTTTATTACGGATGTGCCATCATCAATGGCAAGGAACGCGCAAAACTCGTACAGGCTTTTGAACGACCACTTTGGGCAACTACCTTGTAGACGGCAAAATCCCTGACGAATATTGCAAATCCGCAGTCGTGCTGTGGTCGAGACCCAGAAGGCGCAATTACCGACACAAAGATATCACCCTCTCATGGCAACTATCTTGGCTTCCGCGTCGACCCCTCCTTGCGTTTAGCGGCAATGCCGTTGTTGCCGTTAAAGAGTGCAAAAGGCAGGTTGTTGGTCGTGGCAGCTATGGTTCGCCAAGAAAGACGAAGTGGAAAAACCATCGTAACGCTCAAACGTTATCACGCCAACAAGACCATCGACTTCATGCGCATGCCATTGAGCTGGACCTATACTTCTGGAAGACGGCTTAAAACGCCAACGAAGATGTTAGCGTCTGTGTTGGTACTCCAACAAGAAGTTTCAGGTAAGCAAGAGACATGCATCATCACCCGCAACAGCGAAAGTTTTGGCGGCTATGGTGCCTTGTACCAATCCGGACGTAAGGATCCTCTTGAGCAACCGCGCAAAGATGGACCAGCTTGACTCTTACCTTTGCAGACCTGACTCCAAAAAATGAGCCGAATAGAAAGAACCCAAGCTTAATGATACGCAACCCAAAGACTTTCGCCACGGTGTCGGGTGATGTTCCATCGGCCTATTATAACGACGACAATGGCTACGGTACGCCTTTCTGGGACTACAATGATGGCAGCTACGTTTTCGGTGGAGCCGAGAAGAGCATCTACGACCCCAGCCCCCTGTTGGATTTTAGGGTAGCCACCAGCGAAACGATTAACTTCATTGCCGACTACAAGGATGTGTTGCCCCCAGGTACACTCGTTGCCCGCAATGGCATTTTGCTCAACGTAAACAATGGTGGCGAACGCTCTTCATGCCTTTCTACAATGTTCTAGACAAGCAAGGCCATGAGTTTAACAATGTTGATGGCGTTGGCAAGTCTAGCACCCTACTGGCTAACCCACCCAGGAAGGCCTAAAACGATCGCACACTACGGTCTCCAATGGAACTGTCAAGGTTACGGTAAGTGCCAGCAAGCTATCATTTACAAAGGGTGTTGCCCTTCAAAACATGGGCTTGGGCGTTCGTCCTGTTAAAGACAAATTCCAGTACAAATAAGCCCTTTACACCATAGTTGACTCACAAAATCCCCATCGCATACATGTGCGGTGGGGCTTTTTATGCCTTGTGCTTTCGCTGGTGGCACGCATGTTGCAGACAAAAGAGAGGGTACAAAACATCGTCTTCCATTAAATTTGGCCGAACGCGATAAGCACCTTTGCATCGCTTTTAGAAACAAAGCACGGGCGTTTAGCTCAGCTGGTTTAGAGCATCTGCCTTACAAGCAGAGGGTCGGCGGTTTCGATCCGTCAACGCCCACAACGCAGAAGTCCGCAACTAACATGGTTGCGGGATACAAGCAGCGAAGCTGGGCAAATTTCGGCAGTTGCGTTAATCGACCAATCGGACATGATCGGACAGATCGGACCTGTCCGACTTGTCTGACCTGTCCGACCAGTCGACTAACCCAACCACCCCAACACGTTAAACACACACAAGCATAAAGATGGAAAAAGTAGTAAGCGGAATTAGGCCCACAGGAAATCTTCACTTGGGCAACTATCCGGAGCGGTAAAGAGTTTCGTGAAGATGCAAGACGAGTACGAAAGCCTGTTCTTTCGCCATCGCCGATTGGCACTCGCTCACCACCAGTCCGAAAACCCGAAGACATCCAACGCAGTGCGCGTAGATCTCTTGCCGAGTACCTTGCGTGCGGCATCGACCCGCAGAAGGCCAAGATATAGCACGACGACGTGAAAGAAACGCTCGAACTATACTCTGTTCTTCAACATGAACATGTACTTGGGCGAGCTGGAACGCGTAACTACCTTTTATGATAAGGCGCGCAACAGCCCGACAACGTTAACGCTGGCTTGCTAACCTATCCCACGTTGATGGTTGCCGACATTCTGCAACATCGTGCGCACTAAAGTGCCTGTGGGCAAAAGACCAAGAGCAGAACATGGAGATGGCGCGCAAGTGCGCACGCCGTTTCAACCACATCTACGGCGTCGACTTCTTCCCGAACCGCAAAAATCCTACTTTAACACGCAGCCGTGAAGGTTCCTGGGCTTGACGGCAGCGGAAAGATGGGCAGAGCGATGGCAACTGCATCTATCTGTACGAAGAAGATGCCGCCATACGTAAGAAAGTGATGAAGGCTGTAACCGATATGAGAGCCGCAAACGCCCAACAGTCCGAAGCCCGAAGTAATTGAAAACCTCTACCTTTCTTGCGCATTTGCTCAGGACCCGACTTCTAGCAACTACTGCGACGAGGAAGTGGAACGATCGCTCCATGCACGCTGTGGCGACTTGAAAACAGATTGCCGAAGACATCGGTTAAGACCATCGCGCCTGATGATCGCGAACGCATTAGGGAGCACCAGTTCGAACGCAATTGCTCGACCGCTAGCCTCCAAGAAGGAGCCGCTGAAGTGGCACGTGCAGGTGCTTTGCGCAACGCTTAAAGAGGTGCGCCAGATTATCGGGCTTTAGGTGAAAAGCAGGCCTGCCGCTTTGCAGCGCATCTCACCGGGATTAACTTGTCAACCCATCAACGTGATATTTTGTCTGTTTTTCAGCAAGATTTTAACGATCATGAGTGCTCTTCGTTATCCACCTCAACCCTCAACGCGCATCGAGTTCTCGCGGAGGTTTGTTTGGTGCAAAACGGGTGCCTTTGATTGCATGCAGGCAAATATGAATATTTGATCTCAGACGCCATTTGCACCAGTCATTTGGAGGCTGTATTTGCGTGCAAAACGCGCTGTATTTTGCCGCTAAACGCAGCGGTGCGTTTTGAGTGCTAATGCAGTGCGTTTTCGTGCCATCTGAGCAAGGGTACGCAGCTAAAATGCAGTGCATATGCTGCTAAATGTGAAACGATGTGTGCAAACATCCCGCTGAAATAGTGAGGAAATAAAACCCTTCCGAACCATGTTTTACTGGCTCGAAAGGGCAAAATATAGCTTTTAAAAAGTAGCTTTTGGCGTTAAAAAGCTGGTTTTTGGGCTTGAAAATACGAGTTGGCAAGCAAAATGAAAAGGGCAAATGGTGCAAAACGCACCTGGCGTTCTCTCTCAAAAACGCACTGATAAATTCGTAAGGCTGCAAATTGCTGCCAAGTGCATGTTTTAGCCCTATGTTTACGCTTAGAATGGGTTGGCGAACAGACCATGTTTTGTAAAAATATTTATAGAGTCCGCGATGTTACACTTGATTTTGCGAGTTGCTGTTAATCTGCTGGGTTATGCGGCTTTTGCTGGTTGCAAGTTGATGAGGTTGTGAGTTTCTAAGTTCACAAGTGCGGTGAGTAAGTTAAGTAAGCTTGTGCGTTGATAAGTCGGTGCGTTGATAAACCTCATCAGTTTGATGGGTCGTAGAGTTGATGGTTGCGCGGTTGGCAGCCGTTTTGGCACATCGTTACACTAAGTGCAGCCATCCTCTTCATCTTGCCATAAGCCCATTGTCGAGATGGAGTTTTGCCCAGCACAGCCTTATTTTTACATTTCTCTTGCGTCGTTTTGTTCTCATTTTCACATCTTTTCCCACGTTCTTTATTCTTTTACCACGCGGCTTAACTGCCTGCCATATAATAATTTCATATTCAAAGGTGTCTATTTTATAAATATTGTTAATTCAGTTAAGTTTGAACACAGAACTTTGAACGAGATAGATATAAAATAACCACATTTGCTGATTGCTAATCTGAAAGAGTGTAGGTTCTGCGAATAGACGTTGCCATCGGCGCGTTTGCCCAGCGACAACCACACATGGGCACTATGCCACTAGGACCAAACTAACCTGACATAACCCATGCATTGCGTATAATCTTACGGAACAAAGCCGCAAGGAGAAAGCTTACTTAATTATTGAGAAGTTAAGCCCAGGGGCTGGCTTGTGGCTGCAGGCTGGTGCCGTTATTTTGATGCTGCCTAAGCGCAAGCGCGTACACAAAAGAGGGCGCATTGCAGGCAGAACAAATCACGTCCAGCGCTAAATAAAATACGGTCAAAATGAGATGAAAGTTTTATGAACAAAAAGCTACTTATGCGTGTTTGGCAACGTTCTTAGCTGTGCGTTAGTGCAGCCGTGGCACAAACTTAAAATCTCTGAGCACGGTGGTGTCGTCTGGCGACAACGAGCCGGTTATCGGCGCCCTACCATCACCGTGGTAGGCACCAAAACGGCTGGCTGTTACCGCTTCGATGGCGTGTAAGTTTTCCGGCTTACTACCGAGCGTGCCCAACCCACAAGTAACCATTAGCACATCGGCATGTAGCGGCACCAGACGTTAAAAAGGCAACAGCCAACATGCACGTTGAGCTAAAGTGCCAACGCCCAGGTGCTTAACGAGGGTGGTGGTGACGGGTCTTACCCGAGCAGACCGCCGCGCTTTGTTTGCCGGTGCTACCGACAAAGTGGATGCGCGAGCCCGATTGAGCGGCGTGGCGGCATCAGTCGCTCGCGCTTGAAGCGGGCAGGCATGGCGTGTCCGTGCAGACGTAAGCGGAACCTCGGTACTGCGCCCGATGATACGCGTGCGCGGAGCAACCTCTACTCTACGGCAGCAGCAAGCCCCTGTGGGTGGTCGACGGCGTTATTATGGAAGATGCAGCCAACGTAGAGCTGACGATTTCGGCATCGGAAACCCCCGAACGCCTTTATCTCTTCGGTTATCGCCGTGACTTGAACGCCGACGACATCGAGAGCTTCCAGATGTTGAAAGACGGCTCGCCCACATCTACATATGGTGCGCGCGCCACTGCCGCCGGCGTTATCGTCGTTACCACCCAAGAAAGGCAAATCACGAGACAAGCCCACATCAGCTATACGGGCGTCTACCACAAAGGCTTGTGCTGTCGCACAACAATCTCGACATCCTCGACTCGAAAGAGCAGATGGGCATTTACAGGAAGAAGGCTGGCCGACAAAGGCTGGCTCAACCTCTCTGAACACTCAACGGCGCGAGTATGGCGGCCTGTGCGGAAAGATGCACGAATTGATAAACCGCTACATGATGCGCGCACCATTGCATTTTGGCATTAGAGAGAACACCACCGAGGGCAGAAACCGCTACTTCTGCCGCAGGCAGAATTTAGAATGCCGACTGGTTTAACGAGCTGCCGCCCAGCATCATTGCAAAGGCACTCGATAAGCCTGAGCGGCGGAACACAAAGCTCTCAGCTGATTAGCACGCCTCGTTCAAGCGCCATGTGTTAGATCCAGGATGGTTCAAGGCGGAGCAACGCTAGCCGCCATACGCCCAGCGTGCAGACCTAACGCAACACCTTTCAGACAAAGCTGCATCAACTTCATCGGCGGCGCGGCCTATCGTAAGCAGCGCGCTGCGGGAACCTATGGGGCAAGGTGTTGACGTTGTTGGCGGCGAAGTGAAGCGCGACTTCGACATCAACCCCTACTCTTACGCCAGCAACACGTCGCGCGTGACTGAGACCAACGAGGTATTACGTGGCCAATTTCGCCCCGTTCAACATCTTCAACGAGGCTGAACAACAACTACATCGACCTCAATGTCCTTGATGCCAAGTTCCAGTTAGAGGTTGAAGTGCAAGCCCGTTAAAGCGGGACTTGAAACTCTCGGCCTTGGGTGCTGCGGCATTTTCATGGCCTCAACGCAAAGAGCGCATAACGTGAAGGACACCTCCAATCAGGCAATGGCCTATCGTTGCCACGCGTCTAACGGCATCATCCGCGAGGCGCAAGTACCTACAGCGACCCATCCAACCCTTACAAGATGCCTTTCGGTGCTGCCCTATGGCGGTTTGTACCATAAAGGCGACAACAGGGATGAGCGATTACGACCTGCGGCGCAACGTTGGCTATCGCCGCATACCTTTGCGGAGGTGTTACGCACATCATGAACCTTTTTGCGGGTGCGGAAGTGAAGAGCATCGAACGCCAACGCAACTCTTTTGAGGGTCTCGGGCTTGCGCTACGATGCGGGCTTCAGGTGCCGTTTCACATTTACTGAATACTTCAAACGGAAGGCCGTCGAAGGGGCAGCACCTATGGCCATATGATAACGCCAGCAAATTCGCGTAGCGTGGCCTTCTACGGCAACGCCGCTTGCAGGCTATCTGGGTCGTTACGTGTTTAGCGGCACCCTTCGCTACGCGAAGGTTCAGAACTAAAATGAGCCGCGACACCAACGCCCGATGGATGCCAGCATGGAACGTCTCGGGTGCATGGAACGTGCACGAAGAGGGCTGGTTTCCGACGACTTTCGCTTTTCGCGCCTTCTAACTTTGCGTGCATCGCATGCAGCCTGCGGGTGCACCTCGATGCCTCGGCCACCAGCAACTCCACGGGCCATTGCCTGCGACATCCAACCCTTCCGCCTCGCAGCAGTTACTCAAGAGCCGCAACCACAGAAATATATACGGGTGGCCAACACCATGCCAACCTCTTACGAGAAGAAGAACGAAGCTTAACTCTGGGTTTCGACGCCTCGTTGTGGAACAACCGACTGGGCATAACCTTCGATCTACACCCGAAAGGAACTTCGACGAAATCGAGTCCGATGGTAACACCAGCGGGCACAGGCGGCCAAATTATCCGGCGCTGCTAACGTGGTCGAGATAGACTCCGAACGGCGGCGTTGAACTGGAGCCTTTCGTCGGTGAACTTGAGGAACAAACGCTTCTTCTTGGACAGCCACTTTCATCGGCGCCTACGCCAACACCGAGATAACCAAGCTCTTTAGCAAGGCGACGTGATGGGTTTGGTCAGCGGCAGCGGATTTGCGCGCGCGGTTATCCCGCCCGTTCATGTTGTCTCGATGCCGCTGGGTGGCTGCGGCGGTGAGGGTATGCCACCGGTGTTGAACGTGAAAGGGATGATAACAGCCGACGACAGTGGCTTCAAGAGCGAACGCTACCGACTTTCTTAAATACGAGGCCCAACGGACCCCTTGCATACGGCTCTTATCGGCAACATGTTTACCCTATATATCGCGGATTTGCAGCAACGTATTTGTGACCTACGCTTTTGGCGACGTTGTGCGCCTCGACCCGAGTTCCGCGCACGCTACAACGACCTCAGCCTCGACGACCTCAAACGCCTTCCACAGGTGGACAAAGCCGGGAGGGAGACCACGCAATGCGTGCCGGGCGCGTCATCTCTGGATGTCTCAGCGCATGGCCAGCACCAACCTGCGCGTTTGGCTATAACGCCTACAACTGCACCAGTCTTCGCGTTGCCAAGGGGCGACTTTTTATCCGCTCAAAAGGGGTGTCGCTCGGCTACGATTTGCCCGCCCAATGGTTTCAAAAGGCGATGGTGAAGAACGTGTCCTTGAAACTGCAAGCCACAAACCTCTTTCTTGCCTCTACGCCGATAAGCGGCTCAATGGGCGAGACCCCGAGGTCTATAACGTGGGTGGTTAACCGGCCTCGCCTGTGCCCAAACAATTCATCACTGCACAATAAAACTCGGACTTTCAAGCCACGAAGATGAAAAGTCACCGGGCATATAACGGGTCGTCAACGGCTGCCATTTCGTTCGCGCTAACGGCATCGTGCAACGACTTCTTAAACAAAATGGGCAAACTCGACAGCGCATGGACCTCAAAATCCATCAGAAGTTAGTCGGTTGCCGGTTGGTGCCTGACCCTTCGGCACATCCGCGCTCATCTCAACCGAGATGTATTCGGACAATACCGACGAACAGATGCACAGCTCGTGGAGCACGTTCGACAGGTTTCAAGAGCAGGCTTACCCAATGGAAAGACATCGATGAGGTGCGCACGCCGAAACGCCTTATCAGCTTTGGGAGGCTCATTACACGGCACGCGGCCATGTTTTCAGCGAGGCCATTGCGCACATCAAGAGCGTGAACAACGGACGATTACGATGCACAACTGGGCGAAGCGTTGCTTTTGCAGGGCTTTTTGCCATGTTTCAGTTGAGCACCCGTTTTCTGCCAAGCTTTACGATGAAAACCACCGGCGCAAGAGCAACTCAGAGCACGCCTTTATCCAACAGAACCCGAAAACAAGTTGTGCCGTTGTCGGATGGAGCGTGTGAACGCTGAACAACTTTACGCCACCATCGAAAAGACCCTCGTGGAGCATTTCGCTTGTTGAACCAACATCACGCGCGACAAAGTTCCACTTCACCAAGCAGGCCGCCCACGCCGCTTTCGCACACGTTTCTACCTCGTGCCCCAGCAACAGCGATGGCCATTAAGCACGCCGACATGGTGCTGGGCGACCAACCTGGCGACATACTCGCGCACCAGCCGAGTGGACCAGCTGCAAGCGGCAACGTACAGCCCAACGCGTTTATACAAGCATCTAACACGTACAACATCTTGTTGTCGCCGTTCCCTCCGAATGCGCGTGAGAAGCATCGTGTTGAAGCGTAAGCATGCAGCACGGCGAGATAGCGTTGAGCACCGAAACGCTGCAAGCGCCAGGGCGCTTGAAACAGCGGAACAGTGCTCTTTATTACCGTTACGCACAACAACGGCGTGTCGAAATACGGGCCTTGCGTAAGATACCGCGCGCCGCGCGTGATTGACGTAACGGCTGGTATCGGCATCCTTACAGCGAGTGCGCCGTGTTCAACACCGACGAAACGCTTCAGAACGTGCCGAGGCCTACGGCCCTTTCGGGAAAAATACGCCGAGGCTTTGAAGGACATCAACACCGAGTTGACGGCTTCGAAAAAGAAAGCGCAGCTTACACTCGACCAAATTAAGGATTTCTACAGCTCGCGGGCTTATTACACCCCCAATAAAGCCCACGCCGAGAAAAGCCCTTAACCCGCTTTTCGCGATAGAAAAACCACCCAAGAGCCGCTGTTGCACGCCTATTACAGTTGCGCCGCATCCTAACCATACATGAAGGGTTCAGGTTACAGGATGTGAAACGCTATGGAATAACGATGTATCGCAGGCAAGTAGACGTGCAATCGAAGGTTAACGCCCTAACCGACTGGATGAAAAGTGGGCGACCCACGCCTGGCTATCCAGCTGTCTCCCAAGACGTTATCTCTGCCGGAATAACGCCCAATCCCCAGTAACAAATACATACGCTCATGAAGAAGTATCTATATCTAGTGGCAAGCGTACGCTTATGCTGCGGCGCAATCGCAGTCGTGCAGCGAGGGCAAGCTCAGCGGCGACCCATTTTCTCACCGAGGCGCAAAAACGAAACGCTTTCGACCAATGGTTGTGGCAAGAACTACACCATGCCTTATAACATAGACTTCAGTATCGCCCTTAAAACAGAGGAAACAGATAGCGCGCTATAACTTCGTACGCTAGCCGATTGGCCAAGACCGCAAAGCGCTATCATCACTAAGTTTATGTGGTTCGACCCCTATGCGGAAAACCATTGGCCTGGATTTCGTGAAAAGAAAACGTGCACGCATCATCGTACCGTGGGTATTCCGGCCATACGCGCTACCGAACAGAGGTGGTGGGCAGTGCCGAAGGCGGATATAAGGTGACGTTGAGCAAGGTGAACGCCCTTACCGACGACTTGCTGAAAGACTATCACAGCATGACGGCCTTTTATTTCCACACCACGCACCACGAGTTTGCGTACATTCTGAACTAGAAAAGCCCCACGACGAGTCGCACGGACAACATATCGCGCGCCGATTATGTAAGCGGCAACTGACTTCCGTGCCCGAAAAGCGGGCATACGCCCTGGGTTTCGTGTCGCCCTATTCAATGGAAACCCCCGCCGAAGACATCGCCGAGCTATACTCCATATACGTAACCAGCACGCCAGACGAATGGAACACCATCTTGAAAGCGGCTGGAAATAAGGGCAAGCACCATCAACAGGAAACTGAAGATGGTTCGCGACTATATGAAAACTCGTGGAATGCCGAGCATCGACCTGCTGCGCAACGCCGTATTGCGGAGAGGTGGGAAAATATCCACGCTCGATTTGAACAGCTTGAACTAACAAGGCCGGCAAATATGAAGATTAAAAACATTAAAGAAAGAAGTAAACGATGACAAAATGAAAAAGGCATATTTCCTATTCATGGCTGTGGGTGCTAACGCTATTACGCAAGCGTGTCTGCACGACAACAAAACGGCTGACCTTCCTGCCGCACAGCGGATAGACCAAAGCATGGCTGAATACACCCGCACTTTTAGAGTCGTCGGAGGGTGGCTGGATGCTGCAATACTACGCAGGGAAGAATTATAGCTACGGCGTTTAAGCACGCCGCTGTTGAAGCTTTAAGGATGGGCACGTTACGGCTATGGGCGACGTGCTAGACCCCGAAGCGGTAGCCACATCAGACCATGGGGTGGTGAAAAGACCAAGGCCCCATGCTCTCTTTCCAGCGTATATAATGGTGATACACCCCCGGCGAGGCTTGGCTGGGCAATCCCGACGGCAGACAGGGCACTGAGTTCTCCATTCCGCGCGCAACAACAGATAGCATTATGCTGAGGGGCAGGAAATGGAAGAACGAAATGGTGCTGACTTACGCCTGCCAAAAGATGCCAATTGGGAGAAAGTGATGTTGGGCATCATCACCGTTAAAGACGGAATGAGCGTGAGACTTACGATTTTATCCAAGGCAACGACACCTTGGCGCAAGGCACCATCGACCCCACAACGCGCCGACTTTCTGTTACCTTGGGCGAAACCACATGGGATATGCCCTATTGCACCCATGCAACGGGCATCGTACTTCGCCAACCTATCGTTATCGGCAACAAGCAATACCAGAACTTTACATGGAACGAAACCGACAGGTGCTTACCGATAGCGAACTGTAACATGGTTTGTGCCAAAGAACCATAAACGCTCGACTTCTGGTGGGCGAATGGCAACTCAAAACAAGTCTGAGAAAGCGCATTACGCTGACCTTGGAACTTAGACGGCTGCCAACACCTTGAAGGGACACTTGCTTTACGATAAGGTGAGCTACGAATTGCAACTTACCTACGACCCCGCCACAGGACGTATTGAACTGCCCGGTCAAACCGTTATCGACCCAACCTACAAGTATCCGGCGGGAATTGTGCTCATACCTGCATCGCTAAAAAGAGAAGAAAATATTTGGAGAGGGCAAGTAGCATGTATTTCACGTGGAATGGAGCATGGAACGGGCCGATTGCAGAAGACAGCGGCCGATAACGGGCCACGGTAGACTCTGTTCTTGGCGTTGCCTATGGCGAAGACCCAAGTCCCATACTCGACCCGAAGGGGTGATTATGTGTACGCTTTCACGCGCCCAACATTGAATACATGAGGAAAATTAAATAAGAAGAATGATGAACAAGTTCCATTTCCATATCGTTGGCCACAGCCTTGGCCGCTTTTGTCGTGGCGTGTAGCAGCGACAAAAGAACTGCCCGAGTATGCCGCAGGACTGTTCTGGTAAAGGCACAAAACCGCATTTGGCGTGCTTGGCGGGAACGCAAGAGGTGACGATGGCCGCACACCGGCATAAGCCTATGCGCAAGACGCATGGTTAACCGTTGCAACGAAAGCCGAAACCATCGCCCTGACCGCCGAGACGAACACCAGCGCAAACGCGAAACACCCTTTTGGTAATAAAACCAACAGGGCGACTCGATTACACTCAACGTTCAGCAAGAGGGTGTGGCCTTCGGACCACTGTTGGCGAAGACATTTACACCGGCGACGAGGCTTTCCGGGTCTGCCCAACGCCCAGCCAACGTGCCTGTAACTACCGAGGCACCGAAAGCTGGATAACCGTGGAGGACAAAAGGTGGCGCAATCAACGAAACTGGCTGCAAATGCCACGGGAAAACCTCGCGTGGCTGGGTAACAGCCAAGGCCGTTGGGCTTACTGACTCGCTTTGAAGTGGTGCAAGTTGCCTTGGCAGACGTTGAAGCGAGTACACGCAAACGGCTTTTGATGCGCCTCCCCAATAGGAACTGAAGAGAAAAACCGCGATGTGCGCATCGTGGCAACAAGGGCGCCAACACGGCAAAGCCATCGTTGAAAGGCAGGTATTCGTGGGAAGGGCCTTTTACTCCCGGTAAGGGTTTCACCATGAATAACGGCAAGATAGTGGGGAAAAACCGAAGTTAAACCAGGCGTTTACGAGTATCTTATCACCGTGATTGTGGCCGACGATTTGCAGAAAGGACACGAAACGGCTATCAACGGAACGAAAGAAAAGCGTGCGCTTACTTTCGACGATAGGCAATCTCGTTTTCGCGAGGCGCAGAAAATCGCATCCGAACAAAACGTTCTCGTCCCATGGTGGAACCGTTTCTCCGACTTCTAAAACCCGTAATGGGTCATTTGCGGCATTGGCGAGGTGTTTGTGAAACCCAAACTCACGCGCAAGCCTTAATCCGCACTGCACTATTCGCATTAGCGCACGCTAGCAGAGGCGCGCTCGCGCAAGTTATTTGCCACTGGCAAGGTTGCGCAGGGCGCCTTTCGCTTTTCTATGCCATAAATCTGTTATTCTAGTTTTTCGAGTTAAGCCAAATGCTTGGTTGCAGAGTGGACGATAATCTAGTCAACCGTTAACTAGTTAACTCGCAAGCTCCACAGTCTTGTCAATTTTTCAGCATAAATTTTAACATGCAGTGGGCATTTTATCAACCAATCGCCAACCTTGCCGCAAAAATCGATTCTCGCGAAGGTTTGCTTTAGGTGCAACAGGGGTAGTTGAGCATGTAGGCAAAATGAATTTTTATTTAAACGAACCGCCACTCAATCACCGTTTTGGAGCCATTTTCAGCAAAATAAGTGCGTTTTGTGCTAAAATGCAGTGCATATGCCGCTAAACGCAGTGCGTTTTGCGCTAAATACAATGCGTTTTGATACTAAACGCAAGGTAAAATGGTGCTAAATGCAGTGGGGAGATGCTGAGAAATGCAAGGTGAAAAGCATACACCACTCGCAATTGGTATAAACATACCTATTAGAACCATTAAAAACATGGCCGAGAAAGGGCAAAATACCCGTTAAAATGTGGTATTTTAGGGCTAAATGCAGGTTTTTGAGGTGAAAAACAACGAGCTTGGCACCAAATAGAAAGGCAAAATGGTGCAAAATGCAGCTCCTTTTCTTAAAAACGAACATATTGAAAGGAGTGAAATAGAAAAAGTGGCAATATCTACTTTAGGCCTATATTTTCGCTGAGAACGGAGCGAGCCAGCCGTTTTGTAAAAATAAAAGACAGTAATTTTAAGTTTTGAGTTGATGAGCTTTTTGAATTTTTGAGTCGGGGTGTTTTTAGTGAATGAGTTTCTGGGTGGATGAGTTTTTGAGCTGGGAGACGTGTAAATTTGTGGAGTTTGTGATTAATTCTTCGGGAGTTGTTAGACTTTCGTGAGTTTATATGTCAGTGAGTTGACTTGTCCTGCACTCCTCAATTTTATAAAATATTAATCAAGGAGTTAAGGAGTTATGGAGTTAAGGAGTTAATCAAATGCTTTATAGTGAGAGTTATGGAGTTATCGAGTTAAGGAGTTGCCAAATGCCTAGGTGGCGTTAGCCATTTTTCACCTTTTCACCCTTTCACCTTTAAAGCTGTTTCAGCTTTTTTCACCTTTTCACCCTTTCACCTTTAAAAAGGGCGTTAGCCATCTTTTTCACCTTTTTCACCTTTTTCCCCTTTCACCCTTTCACCTTTTCACCCTTTTAAAGGCGCAGCCATCTTTCCCCTTTATCAGCTTTCGCAAACAAAGTATTGATATTTATCAATATAGTATATGAGAATTAAGCTAAATTAAGTTCTATCTTTGCATCGTCAGTAGAACCTACACTTAAAACGTTTATTAATTGCAGAAATGAAAGAATAACGCTCATTTCGGCCTTCTTTTGTTGGCGAACCTTGCTGTTGTGGCGCAAATACGCGGCAACAGAAATTGTTGTGCAGGTGCACCCAACCACGCCGATTGGAACCATCGGCTGGGCGAAGAGGCCATTTTCAGTATGGCAGTACTCGAAAAACGGATGTCCGTTGCCGCAAGCAGTGGTGGATATCGAGGCTGGCCCCGTGATGTAGTGCCGATGTTAAACGCAACGGCGTGGTGCTAAAAGACGGCACCACCACGTGGAAAGGCACGATGAAAACGGCTGGTTTCTACCGCCTAGAGTATGGGCGCACGTGGGAGAGAAGACTTACGAAGCGCTTTGCACCGTGGGTTTACGCCCCCGAAACGCTGCAACCCACCGACAATTGCCCCGCTGACTTCGACCAGTTTTGGGCAGATGCCTGTGAGAAAGCAAGTATCATTATCCCACTCTGATGGACTATCGCCGACTGCTGCCCGAACGCTGCACACGAGCGCGTGCAAGTTTACGAAGTGAGCTTTAACGGACTTAATCCCGGCAACCGAATTTACGGCATTCTCTGCATACCCACCGCCTACGAAGACAAACGCCCTGCGCTGCTTCGCGTTCCGGGGAGCGGGTGTCAGGCCCTACCAGGCGATGTAGAAGAGGCCAATATCGAGGGCGATTACCTAGAAATAGTGTTGCATGGCATACCCAGTATCGATGCCACAGCAGGTGTGCGACGACCTGCTGCACGCGCGCATTGAATGGATATTGGGAGGCAAACTCGACAATCACGACCAAATGGCCTATAAACGCATCTTCATCGGCGCGCTAAGGGCGGTGGATTATCTTACCCAACTGCCCGAATGGAATGGCTGGTGATCTTGGCGTAACTGGTGCTAGCCAAGGCGGAATGCTGTCGTTGGTGTGCGCACTGCATCCTGCCGTTACGTTTGTGGGCGTGGTGCATCCCGCAATGTGCGACCTCACCGCCTCTCTTCATGGCAAAGCCTAGTGAGTTGGCCACGGTATTTCTACGGTCAAAAGCAGCCCGACGCTAGAAAGTGGCCACGAGTGGCGTATTACGATGGCGTGAATTTCGCCCCGCCGACCGACTACTTCCTGCTGGCTTTTCGCTTCTGGATATAACGACGAGGTTGTGCCGCCTAACAGCGCATACGCTGCCTACTAACGTTACTCAGGGACTGCAGTTCAAACTATATCCCGCCTACGGGCCACTTCTGGTTTCAAGAACAATGGGAAGAATGGCGAGAGTGGCTGCGCAAACAGTTAAAAAGCTCACCCCAACCCCCTCTCAAGTGAGAGGGAGTAATATCCCTGTGAGTTTTGTGAGAAATGTCATGATGGACAAATGAAAGTCGAGCCGAAGCATACGTATATTCGCCACGATATGTCCTTATGTTCTTCTGTCAAAAGAACCTGTATTTCTGTCAAAACAATCAATATTTCTGTCAAAACAGCCTGTATTTCTGTCAAAAGGAGTTAAGCAAATATTTCTGTCTAAACAAAGAAACAAAAACGCTATGAATAAAATACGATACTACATGCTGGCACTACTCTGGTTTGTGCCACAGCCGTTAAAGCACAATCGTTTGTTACGGTAAAGGACGGAAGACTTTATCGCGGAGTGGCAAACCCTATACTTTTATCGGGGCAAACGCATGGTATGGCGCCATTCTTGGCTCGAAAGGAAAAGGGCGGAGACAGAAAAAGACTGAAACGCGAACTGGACGAAATGAAACGTTTGGGCATTACCAACCTGCGCATTCTCGTGGGCAGCGATGGCGAAGAAGGCATTAAATGGAAGGTGTCGCCTGTGCTACAACCATCACCCAGCGTATATAACGATGCCATATTAGACGGGCTCGACTATCTGATGCTGCAACTTCAACGTCGCGGAATGGTGGCCGTGCTCTCATCTAAATAACTCTTGGGAGTGGAGCGGAGGTTATGGTTTCTACCTCGAACACGCAGGAGCGGGCAAGGCATTGCAGCCTAACGAGGTGGGTTATTCGGCCTACATCAAGTACGCCTCGCAGTTCTCCACCAACAAGCTGGCGCAACAGCTGTTCTTCAATCACCTCTGTTTTTATCCTCAAACGCACCAACCGCTACACGGGAAAGCGCTATGCAGACGACCCCGCCATCATGTCGTCGGCAGATTGGCAACGAGCCGCGCGCCTTCGATAAGGCCGTTCTGCCACAGTTCGAGGCATGGTTGGCCAAAGGCCGCTGCTTTGATGAAGAGCATCGACAAGCAACATTTGGTTAGCGTTGGTTCGGAAGGTGCGTTCGGTTGTGAGGGCGATTACGACTCGTGGCAACGTATCTGCGCCGACCCAAACGTTGACTATTGCAACATCACGTTTGGCCTTACAACTGGAGTTGGGCCAAGAAAGACTCGCTATCGCAAAACCTGCAACGCGCCAAAGACAACACCAAGGGAGTACATCGACCGCCATTTGGCCATCTGTGCCAAGATAAACAAGCCCCTAGTAATGGAAGAATTTGGTTATCCGCGCGACGGTTTCGCCTTCTCAAAGCAGTCGCCCACCACTGCCCGCGATGCTTATTACGGCTACGTTTTCTCGCTTTTGGCGGCCGATGCAGCCAAAGGCGGATACTTCTGCAGGCTGCAACTTCTGGGGTTGGGGTGGTCTGGCGCAGCCCAAACACGAGCAATGGGAGCCTGGCGACGACTATACGGGCGACCCAGCACAAGAGGCACAGGGGACTTAACTCGGTGTTCTCGTCAGACAAGTCAACCGTTAACGCGTGATAGAAAAGCAGGCATTGCCAGACCGCCAAAATACTGATAAACGATGAAACGATTATTAACCTAGCCCTCGCGGCACTAACACTTCCAGCCATGTCGGCAAAGAAAGAACAACCCTTATACAAAAATCCCAAAGCCGGTGTGGCACAACGCAGTAGACGATCTTTTAGCGCGCATGACACTGGAAGAAAAGGTTGGTCAGATGAACCAGCTTGTGGGCATTGAGCATTTTAAGCAATATTCGACCTCGATGGCGCCGAAGAACTGGCCACCAACACGGCCAACGCGTTCTATCCAGGCGTTACGGTGAAGGACATGGAAGAGTGGACGCGCCGCGGGTTGGTGTCGTCGTTCCTCCATGTGCTCACGCTCGAAGAGGCCAACTACTTGCAAAAGCTCAACATGCAGAGCCGTTTGCAGATTCCTTTGCTCTATTGGTATCGATGCCATTCACGGCAACGCCAGAGTGCAAGGGCAACACCGTTTACCCCACAAACATAGGGCTTGGCCTCATCGTTTGATGTGGACATAGCCTACAAAATAGCCGACAAACAGCCGAAGAGATGCGTGCCATGAACATGCATTGGAACTTTAACCCCAACGTTGAGGTGGCTCGTGATGGGCGTTGGGGACGTTGTGGCGAGACATTTGGCGAAGACCCGTATCTGGTTACGCAGATGGGCGTGGCCACCAACAAAGGGTTATCAGCGCCAATTTAGATAATGCGCAAAGACGTGACTGGGCTGTGTAAAACACTTTGTGGCGGCTCTTATGCCATCAATGGAACAAACGGCGCACCCTGCGACGTATCCGAACGCACTCTGCGCGAAGTGTTTTTCCCACCCTTTAAGGCCGCCGCCATTCCAGCAAGGCGGAGACTGGAATGTGATGATGTCGCACAACGAATTGAACGGCATTCCTTGCCACGCAACAGCTGGCTGATGAACGATGTGTTGCGGAAGGAATGGGGTTTCAGGGAGTTTGTTGTGAGCGACTGGATGGATATTGAGTACTGCGTTGACCAACATCGCACTGCCGCCAACATAAAGAGGCTTTTTACCAAAGCATCATGGCCGGAATGGATATGCACATGCACGGTCCGGAGTGGCAAACGGCCGTGGTTGAGCTGGTGCGCGAGGGCAGAATACCCGAAAGCAGGATAGACGAGGCGTGCGCCGAATACTGACCGTGAAGTTCAGGATGCGGGGCTTTTCGAGCATCCTTACAGCGATGTGAAGACGCGCGACCGCGTTATCAACGACCCCGAACACAAGCGCACGGCCGCTGAAGCGGCGCGCAACAGCATCGTTTTGCTGAAAAACGCCAACAACCTATTGCCCCTAGATGCGCAAAAATATAAAAAGGTGCTGGTAACGGGCATCAACGCCAACGACCAAAACATTGATGGGCGATTGGAGCGAGCCACAACCCGAAGAGCAGTGTGGACTGTTTTGCGCGGATTAAAAAGCGTTGCGCCCACTCACCGATTTTCGCTTCGTTGACCAAGGATGGGACCCGCGCAACATGTCGCAAAACCCAAGTGGATGCCGCAGTACAAGCTTCCGAGGTTGCGACCTCAATATCGTGTGTTGTGGAGAGTATATGATGCGGTTCCGTTGGAACGAACGCACGTCGGGCGAAGATACCGATCGCGATAACTAGACCTCGTTGGACTGCAAGAACAGCTGATACGCCGACTGAACGAAACGGGCAAACCCACGGTGGTTATCATCATCAGTGGCCGTCCGCTCAGCGTTCGTTACGCCGCCGAACATGTTCCTGCCATCGTCAATGCATGGGAACGCAGGGCAGTATGGCGGACAAGCCATTGCCGAAATACTATACGGCAGGTGAACCCATCGGCCAAATTGGCCATGACCGTGCCACGCCATGGGCCAAATATCCACGTGGGCTACAACCATAAACGTTCGGCTTTCTTCCATCCTGCCGTGTGTACCGACAACACGCCGCTATATCCCTTCGGCTATGGTTTAAGTTATACCACATTCCGTTACACCAACTTACAGCTTAGTCGGTCTAGCATCCCCAACGACGGAAGACGCCAATTACCGCTCGCGTAACGATTGGAAACACGGGCAACCGCGATGGTGTGGGAGTTGCCAGCTGTATATCAACGACGTTGTGGCCTCTGTGGCCCGACCCGTAAAAAGAGCTGAAAGACTTCCATCGGGTGGCGTTGAAAGCGGGAGAAAAGAGAACCATCGAGTTCACCCATCATGCCCGACAAACTGGCTTTCTACGACATCAACCTCAAACCCATTGTAGAACCAGGCACGTTTAGGTGCTGGTGGGTGGAAGTAGCCGCGACGAGACCCGCAAAAGCAACTTTCAATGTTCAATGATATGAAAAATAATCCTAGCTAATGGCAATAGCAATGCTCGCCTGGCGCAAACGCAAAGCAAAGGTGCAGAAAACGCCTGCACAACAACTCATCGAACGTCTGAAAACGCTGCAAAAGCGCGGCGTAATGTTCGGTCATCAAGATGCCCTTTTCTACGGAACGACGTGGAAATGGGAGTTTGGGCGCAGCGATGTTAACGATGTTTGCGGCGATTATCCCGCCGTTCTTGGTTGCGAATTGGGCGGACTAGAACTGAGGAAACGACAAAAAAATCTGGATGGTGTTCCTTTGATAAGATGCGCCAACAGATTATAGCCCACCATCAAAAAGGCGGCATCGTAACCATCAGTTGGCACCTACAACCCCGTTACGGGTAAGATGCTTTGGAATACCGAGGGAGATGCTGTTACAGCCGTGCTCCTGGCGGTAAAGTGGCCAAAATGCAACTTTGGCACACGTTTGGCCCAATTCGGGCTCGCTTAAAGACGAAAAAGGCCGTGCCGTGCCCGTTATTTTCCGTCCGTGGCACGAGATGAGCGGTGCTTGGTTTTGGTGGGGAAGCAAGCAATGCACGCCCAAACAGTACAAGGCACTGTTCCGTCTTACGTTCGACGCTATGCGCACAAGCAGGCTTGCGCAACCCTAGTTTGGGTTATTCGCCCAACGCACAGGGCCAACGACACGCCCGAACACTATTTTTCTACACCCCGGAGATAGCTATGTGGATGTGCTGGGCGTGGATTTGTATCAGTATAACGGCAGTGCGGTCTTCATCGAGCAATGCCAGAACGAGATGCGCATCATGTCGGGTATGCAAAAAGCCACAATAAGCTGTACGCTTTTAACCGAGGCTGGCTATCGAAACACACCCGATGCCCAATGGTATAGCTCTACCTTGGTGCCTGCCATCAAGGGATTTGCCCCCTGTTACGTGCTGCTTTGGCGCAACGCATGGGATAAAGCGGAGAAAACTGGTCCTGCACCCGACAAAACCTGCGCCAACGATTTCAAGAAGATACACAAGGGGCGCTTTCCTCTTCCGCAGTCAGTTGCAATGCGCACCAACAAAAGGCTGTTGGATGGTATCGAAGAAAGGTAAGAAATAAGTTTCTAAGTTTCTGAGTTTTTAAGTTTACAAGTTTGAAGGCTTATTCTGCTTTTAAAAGGGAGATAAAGAGAACGAAGAAATCGCAAGCCTACAAACACCCCAAACTCATTAACTCATTAACTCCCCTAACTCATCAACTCATTAACTCCCCAACTCATCAACTCACAAATATGTCAACATTCAATTCAAAACTCAATGCACTTCGCCAACGCCACGAGGCATTGCTCACCACGCCTAACCAAATGTTAGCGCATGGCAGCGCATTTACGAACGCTATGCGAACCCCTATACTCACTGCCGAACATACGCCTTTTGGGTGGCGTTACGACCTGAGACGAACGCACCAACCCCCACTTGATGCAACGCATCATGATGAATGCTCACGCTCAATGCGGGCGCAATGAAGTGGGGCGACAAATATCTGCTAGTGGTTCGTGTTGAAGGGGCCGACCGAAAAAGCTTCTTCGCCGCGCTGAAAGTCCTAATGGCGTAGATAATTTCCGCTTTTGGGACGAGCCGATAACCATGCCCGAAACCGACAATCCCGCAACAAACATCTACGATATGCGCCTTACCCAGCACGAGGATGGCTACATCTACGGTGTGTTTTGTGCCGAACGCCACGACGACAGCAAGCCCAACGACCTCCGGCAGCCACGGCCACGGCCGGAATAACACGCACCCGCGACCTGAAAAACGTAGGAACGGCTGCCCGATCTCAAAACGCGGAATCAGCAGCGCAACGTTGTTTTGCACCCCGAGTTCGTAGATGGCAAGTACGCTTTCTACACTCGCCCGCAAGATGGCTTTATCGACACGGGTTCGGGAGGTGGCATTGGCTGGGCACTGGTGAGACGATATAACCCACGCCGAGGTGCACGGAAGAAACCATTATCAACCCTCGCCACTACCATACCATCATGGAAATGAAGAACGGCGAAGGGCCACATCCCATCAAAACGCCGCAAGGTTGGCTGCATTTGGCACACGGCGTGAGGGGTTGCGCCAGCGGATTGCGCTACGTTCTTTATATGTATATGACCGCGCCGAGCGACCCCACGCGGATGATTGCTCAGCCTGGCGGCTACCTTTTGGTGCCACAAGGCGGCGAATATGTGGGCGACGTGATGAATGTGGACGTTCTCTAACGGGTGGATTGCCGACGAAGATGGGCGCGTGTTTATCATTACGCCTCGTCGGACACACGCATGCACGTGGCCACGTCGACCGTGAGCGGCTGGTAGACTATCTGCCTACACACGCCTCAAGACGGACTAACCACCGCCGCCAGTGTTGAAACCATTAAGAAACTGATTGCCAAAAACCGCGCATTATGAAGATTGGGCTTAGCGAAAAGATAGGTTACGGACTGGGCGACATGTCGTCGTCGATGTTTTGGAAACTCTTCGGTGCCTATCTCATGATATTTTTACACAGACGTGTTTGGCATTTCGGCCGCCATTGTTGGCACCATGTTCGCCATCACTCGCGTATGGGATTCGTTCTTCGACCCCATTGTTGAGCCGTGGCCGACCGCACTTCGTCGCGCTGGGGGCGCTTTCGCCCGTACCTGCTCTATCTGGCCGTGCCTTTCGGAGCTATTGGTGTGCTAACATTCCTTACCCCACCGATGGGCGAGACGGGGAAAATCGTCTACGCCTTCGTTACCCTACGGACTGATGATGATGGTTTATTCGGCCATCAATGTGCCCTACGCCTCGTTGCTGGGCGTGATGAGTCCCGACCCTGCACACCGCAACACGCTAGCCACTTACCGCACATGACCTTTGCTTATCTTGGCTCGTTCGTAGCCTTGTTGCTCTTTATGCCGCTGGTAAACGCTTTCGGCGGCGGCGATGCTAACGGCCCCATGCGTGGTTGGCTCACCGCTCCGCAGTTTGGTTGGCTCATGGCCGTGGTAGTTATTGCCGTGGTGTGCGTGGTGCTTTTTCCTGGTTGTTTCTCGCTCACCAAAGAGCGCGTGCAACCCTGTGAAACAAGAAAAGAACTCGCTGAAAACCGACCTTCGCGACCTGCTGCACAATCGCCCGTGGTGGATTTTGCTGGGTGCTGGTGTGGCATCGCTTGTGTTCAACTCCATTCGCGATGGCGCAACGGTTTACTATTTTAAATATTACGTAGACGAAACCGCCGTGGGCAACATCTCTTTCCTAGGTCTGCCCTTCGTGCTTAGCGGTCTGTACCTCGCCGTTGGGCAAGCTGCCAACATTGTAGGCGTTATACTTGCCGCCCCAATAAGCAACCGTATTGGCAAGCGGCGCACCTTTATGGCGGCTATGGCCGTGGCAACAGTGCTTAGCGTTGGTTTCTTTTGGCTCGATAAAGGTCAGCTTTCGCTCATCTTTATCTTGCAAGCACTCATCAGTGTTTGCGCAGGCAGCATCTTCCCTTGCTGTGGAGCATGTCGCCGACTGCGCCGATTACAGCGAATTGAAGACTGGCAACCGTGCAACAGGGCTTATCTTCTCATCGTCTTCAATGAGTCAGAAGTTCGGTTGGGCCTTTCGGCACAGCCGTAACAGGTTGGATGCTCGCCCAATTTGGTTTCCAAGCCAACGCCGTTCAGTCGGTCGAAACCATTCAAGGCATCAAGATGTTCCTCTCGTTCTTACCCGCCGCAGGAGCTTCCTCTCACTAGCATTCATCTATTTCTATCCGCTTTTCGGAAACGAAGATGAAACAAATAACCGCCGAACTACAAGAAAAAGGAAATAACAATGGAAAAGTTGAAAACGAGTTACGCAACGAACTCACCCAAAACATCTTCGCCATTTTGGCATTAATAAAATGGTAGACCATCGTCATGGCGGATTTCTTGGGAGGATAGAGCGGCCACGGCAACCCTGCAGCTCCGATGCCGAAAAGGAGCCGTTCTCAATGCGCGCATACTGGGCCTTTTGCTGCGGCTCATCGCGTTTTGGGCAAACCTGAATACTTGGAGGCTGCAACTGGGGCCGTGATTATTTCGTGGCCCACTTCATCGACCCACAAGAGGGTGGCGTGTGGAGTTTGGATGCTCAAGGGCACCCACTCGACACCAAAAAGCAAACCTACGCCCTCGGTTTTTGCCATCTACGGATTGAGCGAATATGCACGAGCCACGGGCGACGAAGGCTGCAGCAAAGCAAAGACCTGCATTACATCGAACGCTAGCGCCTTCGACAGCCTGAACAATGGTTGTGTTGAGGCCTTAACGCGCAACTGGCAGCCCATTGCCGACATGCGACTGAGCGAGAAAGACGAGAATGGGTCGCGAACGATGAACACGCACCTGCACATCCTCGAGCCATACACCAACCTTTATCGCGTGTGGCGCGTGCCCCAGTTGGGACCGAACGCATCGCCAACCTTATCGACATATTCCTTACGCACTTGCTTAATCCGGCAAACAAACCACCTCGACCTCTTCTTCCAACGACTATTGGGAAGGACGTCGCAACATCCAGCTTTTCGCCACGACATCGAGGCTGTGTGGCTATTACACGAGGCTGCGTTGGAGTTGGGGCAGCCTGCTGTGTTGGCAAAGGTTGAAAAGGCCATCAAGGCCATTGCCAAAGCGGCCGATGAGGGGTTGCAAGCGGATGGTTCGATGGTGTACGAACGATGGACAGACACAGGAAAAAGTGGACACCCAACGCCAATGGTGGGTGATGTGCGAGTGCGTTATTGGTCACATAGACCTGTATCAACACTTCGGCGACACCGCTGCTCTCCGACATCGCGCGCCGCTGTTGGCAATACACGCGCAAGCATATTGTAGACCGCGAACAAGGCGAATGGTTCTGGGGATGCGATGAAAACGCGGCGTCCAAACCTCGCAGACGATAAGGCTGGCTTTTGAAATGCCCCTATCATAATGCAAGGATGTGTTTTGAAGTGATGGAAAGGCCTCACTCTCAGCCCCCTCTCCAAGGGAGAGGGGAGATAGCCTTGTTTCGACATTGCAAGCAAAGAATAATATCCTAAAATAACATTAATAACAAACTAAAGCAGCCAAGCCATCTACTCCCTCTCTCCTCGGAGAGGTGTTGGGGTGAGGCCGATTAACCCCAAACGGCTGCTATCTACTCCCCTCCCCTCGGAGAGGGCTGGGAGTGAGGCTCTTAGAGGTTGGGGGTGAGGCCGATTAACCCAAAGCAGCCAACATCTACTCCCCTCTCCCTTGGAGAGGGGTTGGGGTGAGGCTTTTTCTCCACCACTTGACTGGTTGGGGCTAAGAACGATTACATTGATGGACACTTACGTACTACACGAAATAACCCCATTGATGGAGACCGATGCCCTGTACATCGCAGACAGGCATAAGAAAGAGTTCTCTATCCTCGTTCACAACCGATCCGACGTTTTGAACTAAACTCGCTGAAAACGCCGCGGGGGTGAGGCGAACGAGTGGCGACAACAGCGAAGTGATTGGCGATTTTCGACCTCGTGCTCATCACCAGTCCCACGCTAGAACACGTTTGGGAACAGCACGAATGCAAGAGCGAAGACATCGCGAGATTACCATTCAGTTTAATTTCGGGGCGGGAATGACCGAAACCGACCAGTTTTTCGGCAAGACACCCTTCGAAAGCATACGCCGAATGATGAAAGAGGCGCAAAAGGGATTGGCGTTTCCCGCGACCACCATCATGAAGGTGTACGACAAACCAGACGAGATGAGCCGCATAACCGACCGCTGGGCCTTAATGCGGTTTCGACATACTGCACACGCTGTCGCTTAGCACAGGTGCGCGCACATTAGCCACCACCAGTTACGCCAAAGTGAACATCGAAGACGATAGTAGACGGGTACTTCGCGTAAAGAAATACATCTCGGATAACTATGTACGAACTGCGACTTCGAAACCCTGGCTGACCCGCCAGTATGGGCAGCGAGAGCGCATTCTGCCGCTTTCAGGCTTCACACAGGCCGTGAGGCTTATGATTACATCATCGACATACGATGGACATGCTGCGCGCGCATGCTGGTAGACACCACCGAGACCATCGTCGAAATTAGTTTTTAAGTGCGGATATAACAACATGAGCAACTTTAATCGTATCTTCAAGCGAAAGAAAGGATGCTCGCCAGCGAGAGTTTAGAAACAATTATCATAAGATTAAGGTGATTGTGTGAGGGGTAACAACGCCTTGCGAAGTTGGTTTTCTCATGCAAGAAGATCTGAGTAACAGACACCCCTATGAAACAGAGGGGCTTTGAGGAAGAAGAGCAAGACTTATAGCCTAGGGGAAACGCTAAGTACTTGTGTTGCATGAATAACTCTTGTTGTTGTCCGCTAAACTCCAAATCGGCTAGGTTTCTCTATCTCATATCGGAATGTTTCGTCATTGCCGTTAGTCCGCTAAACTCAAATCGGATCGATTTCCTATCTCATATCGGAATGTTTCGTCATTGCCGTTAGTCCGCAAAACTTCAAATCGGCTCGGCTCTATCCGCAATGCCCATCAATAGGCGTTGCGGATTTCTTTCGAAAAGGTAAGCCCCCGTTCAAACCATCATTCATCCCCAAAAGTTATTCCGTGTAAGCGCTCTTTTACTGGCACAAGGATTAAATTCAACACAGGCACGCAATGGCACGGAACAACAACCATAAGAACTGTAAAACATTTTGTACCAAAAATTTAACATTATGAGTGCCCTCGCCGTAAAATATCCAGGCATCGGTCGGATTTTTCGCGCGTATATTTTTAAAAGTTTGTAACCGCCTGACTTATCTGATGATTTACGAGAAATTTAGGGCGCAAAACATATGCTTTTTAGCATGTATTAGGCTGAAAACGACATGAAGTGACTCAACCAAAACGCCGCCACGCAGTTTTTCATTCCACATAATCAAAATGCCTATAAATAACGCATAAAAATGGTGCTTTTTATGGTTTTTGAGCTACATTTTGCTACATTTTACGCTTGTATTTTGGGTAGCATATTGCATTGCGTTTTGGTGCAAAATACAGTGCATGTTTGAGTGCAAAATGCACTGTGTTTTGGTGCATATTGCGAGTGCGTTTGCGTGCAAATGCGTTGCAACAACTCAGCGATTAGACACCATTTTCTTGTCGTTTGCGGATGCAAATTTTGAGAATTTTTCTTCAAAGAGAAATGCAAAAAGCATAGTAAATGGCCAAAACGGAGGGGATAAGCACGCAAAAATGCTGAAATTTCATCGTTTGGGTGCATTTTATATGGATTTTGGCGGTTATTTTCTTCTAGAATGGTTCGGCCGAAGAACGCGTTTTGTAAAATACATTTACTGTTTTAACGAATTGTTAACACACGATTTTTGAGATAAGGCTAACGGCTGTCGCCGGCATAAGCGACAAGGCTAAACGTGATGGGCGCAATGTTGCGGACATTTTTAAGTCCTCTTTCCGAGATGAGAACAACGGCTCTGCGGCGGCATAAGCGATAAGACTAAACATGATGGGCGCAATGATGCGAACATTTTTAAGTCCCTTTGGAGGTAAGCAGCATAGGGCAACGAGGCGCGCAGGGCGTCATCGTTTCATCCAGTTGTGCCTTTAACCTTATCGGCTTTCCGCCATATCGCGCTTGTAAAGAACAAAGAGGATTTACTTTTGGGAGAGGTGGAAACCTATTTTTCTATTTGTCAGCAACTGAACTCCCCATTTTGCTGTTTCAAATCTTTTAGCGAACAGCAATAATAATCTTTATTAATTTTTCCTTACTGGCGCGTACACCCTACCCCGTTTTTGCTACTGTTTAGTTGTACCGATGCCATTACGCGGCAAAGGTCCTGATAATGCAAACCAATAGGATATGGAAACGAACATGAAAGAGATGCTGGTACAACTACCACCACCACACAAAAGAGACTGAAATAGAAAGCGTGCTGCAACAAACCACAGCCCAACTGCTACACCATTATAAGATACCGCGCGCGCGAGGTGGAAACCTCATCATCGAATTGAAAGCTATTTCCAGCGCAGGCGTGTTCGAAGACCCTACGTGCACACCAACGAGCTGCAAAGTCAACCATTTTGGCCAGCTATGTGCACGCCGAGGCAAAGAAGCCACCTCGCCCTATAAGATGGACAATCGCGTTTGCAGCTGGGCATTTCGCTCTTCGTATAGCACTGGCTATTATTATTCGGCCCTTATTCGCAGTGCGGTATTTTGCCGACGGCAAGCATGGTTTTCGCCAAACAATGTGCTGATGCACTCTATGCGCAGTGTAAACGCATCGCCAAGCTGCTTGATGCCCACTTCTTCGATACCCACCATGCAGGCACTATCTATGCTTGCACCCCTCTTTTCACCTTTTGTTGAAGGACAACAAGTGCTGTTTGAGGTCGATACTCTCTGCCGACCCGCGTGACAAGTCATACACTGATGCATGGCGCGAGAATAGGGCTGGGCGACACCGCGCCTTACTTCCAACAACTGCCCTTACGCACCGCCATAGGCAAGCTGTCTAAACCCTTCGAGTTTTAAGGAGAAACCCAACTGATGGACAATTATCTGGCAGAACACAAACTTACTGGCGACAAGGCCAAAGAAATGGCCAAAGAAATGCGCCAATAGTGTGCATCAGCAGTCTGACGGACAATCGGGATTTTAACATGGCAGTTAGCATGCAAAAAGCAGCCGTGTTACTGTTGCGCTCACACAAATCGCTTTTTGCAGCCATCGCCTTACGGGCACATCGTAGAATTTAAGGCATATCCACGCCAGGGCAATGCAGCCAAACACGAGGGCTAGGACTTTGTGGAATGGTTTGACAGTAAAGGTGTGTCGTGCCTCTTTGCGTAGCAAAACAGGTGTAGATAAGGGGAAATGAATGATGTAAATTGGATAAGAAATGTCGCCTAGAAGTTGCAATACTAGCGTAGAAAGGGCATCAGTGGTCTCTCCGATGCGCCCTATCCACACCACAAGAGGGAAAACCAGCAGCAGCACAAAGGGCTTCGTATATGCCGTTTTACCCACATCTGGCCTTCTCGCCTAGGGCGCGGAGGCACAGTACTAGCCACAATGGCTAGGCACACCACCAGAAAGCACCGCGCACCCGCCACTTACGAAACACGCGCGAAAGCAACAAAGCCGACCGGGAAGGCAAACATCACGCGGAGCAATCCGCCCCAAAAAGCCATAGTTGGCGAAGGTCCATCCTGCGCCTAGATTGCCGCTACTCGTTGGTTACGGCGTAGCCAAACAGCGCACCACCTGTAGCAAATACCAACATGGCAAGCCAACGCGTAGACAACTTTTACGAATGGCCAACACATAGAGCAGGTTGGCAATATACTCGAAAAAACAACGACCATGTGGGGCCGTTTAAGCGGGAAAAATCTCGCCAAAACCACGCACCTCTACACTCCCATGCAGGCACTAGAAACATAGATTCAGCAGCGTGGCGAAGGTCAAAAAGGGCCACAGGCACATCAGACACTTTTAAATATTCGGTGCCCTGCGCATAAAACAACAGTCCGCCAAGAAGGGCACCTATCACCACCATGGGATGCAGGCGGATAACCCTCTCGCTTAACAAAGCGCCATAATGCCCATGGTGTTTAGGCGGTCGTCGTAGGCATAACCGATAACGAAACCCGATAGCATGAAGAAGAAATCGACGGCCAAATAGCCGTGATTGACATACTGCGTGAGGCAGTTTGTGGCAAAATCTTCGCCTATATGATAACAAATAACCACGAGGGCGGCAACGCCGCGCAATCCGTCTAGCAAAGTGATAGTGTGGCTTTGGTATCGGCAAAAGCTGCCGCAGAGGTGTTGTTTGAGGTCACGTAGAGCGGTATGCGTTTGGTTTTATAAGGCACAAAAGGTAAGCAAAAAGCGGGAATGGCAAAAACGTCGTTGAAACTATGGGGCGTATGCAGGACTACTAGATTACTTAGAAGATAGCTAGATAGCAGAATAATTAGAAAACAAGGATTGCAAGAAGGACTAGGGTTTATTAGAATTTCCGAAAATCTAGGATAACAAGAAAACCAAGAAGAACTAGAAGGCCTAGGATAACCAGGTTCCTTTACTATGCTAGCTCAACTCGTTTCTCAGTAGCGTAGCCATCTTTTTCACCTTTCACTTTTAGGAGTTAAGGAGTTAGGGAGTTAAGGGAGTTGCCAAATGTATAGTTGGCACTAGCCATCTTTTACCATTTTACCCTTTCAACTTTTCACCTTTTCACCTTTCACGCCTTACACTCGCCAATCCTAAGCTGATTGCGAAATGTAAGAGCGTGAAGATGGTGTGCGAGTTGCCGCGGATTGGGGCGGTTATCGCTTTTGGTCGAGAGGCCACGAACTCTTCGTAAGCAGGCGTGCGACCCGTTGTTACCCGCATCACCTTGTTGCAGATGGCTCGGCGCGAAGGGGCGTTAAACTCCACATATGGTCGACATCCGTGGTGCGCATAATACTGTTTTCGCTAGGACGCCAAACGCCAGTGGCATAACGTGCGCCACCTCCTAGGAAAAGCCCTAGGCCTTGATTGGCATAGCGTGTGTCGGCCAAGAACTCGGCCCAAGGTGCCTTGGTGGCATCATTGGTTGTTGAAACGTTCATCAACCAACCCAAGCAGTGTCCGTAGGCGAAACGCTCGCGGCCGGCATCGTCGATGTCGAGGTTCTGCAAGTCGTATTCGTCGTCGAGCTTGCCGATAGCATGTCCAGCCGTTTCGTGTACGATGGTGTGGCGGAAGTATGGGCCATCTACACCGCCGTAGAGCGTGGTCATAGGCACAAGACAATGTAGAACCCCTAACTGCCCCAGAATGTAATGCCGCCCGGTGGGTGGTGTTCATCACCACACTGATAACAGAGTTCTCCTCCTTATAGCCCGGCACGGCAGATGCGTAAAGCATGGTCTTGTAGTCTAGGTTGTCATCGTTGATAAATCCGCAAAACCTACCGTTCTTAATGGTGCTTGCCAAGGCCGTAGAGCCACTTAGGTCGCTGCTGAGTGAAACCTTCTGGACGACGTGAGACATGTGAAATAAGGCCTAAGCGACTTCATCGGTTCGAGCGCGAACAGATGTTCGGCCGACTTCTTCATCACCTCTTCGTAGGTTCCGTTCTTTATCAAGTCTACGGTAAACCGTCGCCCATAAGGATGATGTTGTAGCCATTGCCACTTTGTTGCCGTTTGTAGTGTGGTTACTTTTCCGTCTAAGGCACTACTATTTCGTCGTTTTGATTAACGAGCGAAGTTTTCAACGTCATGCCGCTTTCGTTACATGCGGTGAAGGTTAGCGCGAGAAAGGCAAGTGCGATGTGGTTAAATGTTTGTATTTATAAAGCATAAGTGTTGTTTTATGGTGAAAAGCGGAGAGGCCAACGATGGCCTCCCTTAGTTGTTGTTTATTTAGGGTAATTCAGTTAATTCTCTCTTAGGAATCTCTGGAGACTGTCAAATGCCAGATTCTTTTCTTGAAAAGCGTCTTTGGAAGAGTACTTGATGTGCTTTGCGCGCAAAAACTCCCAAATGTCGAGCCGTATGGGCACACCTGTCCCTTCCATACCCGCCTATGGATGGATATAAAATCACCTCATTTTTATCAAGCCGCCTTCTTCATGTCCCTGGCCATCTGCCTTGCGGCAAGGACGGCGGCATTTGCCGCATGGATTCCGAAGAAGAGCAGCAATGTTTCGCTGAACATGTTGCGTGCCTTGATGCGCCCAACGGCATAGTGCTGTTTCTGGTTCCCGAAGGTTCTCCATTACCGTGGCCCTGAGGGTCCCGATAATCCTTCTCGCCTTCTTGAGGCATCCGGCTTCTTCTTTGGGCCTTGGGCCTTTCCTGACGAAACAGGTCGTTATGCCTCTCTCCGTACACATGGTGCGGTTGGCGTTGTTGGCGTATGGCGATGGAGTCGGCACCGACACGTTTGACTTTGACCCCGTCAGCGATTCCTGATATTCAATGCACCGCTTAAGGCGAATGCCCTCGTTGAAGGCCTCGAAGGAGTGGTGTTCTATAAATGATATGCCGTCAATCTGTATGTTGTTGACCTTTGCCCCAAACTCCACGCGCTTGTTTTTCCTTGCCCCTGACGATGGGACGGAGGTACGGGCGGTCGATGCTGACGATGCGGTGCTTGACCTCCTTGCCAGCGAACAGGTCCGACTGTTGGAGGTATACCTCACGCACGGCGGACAGCCGCTTTTCTTGTTCTGCCGACAGGCTGATGCAGGGGCCGTACAACTTGCGGAGGCCGTTCCATTGGAAGCGGAGCTTGGCAAGAAGTTTCAGGAGCCTTCTCCTGAGCCTGCGCGTGGCCGAGCCGGTGTGCTTGCGCTGCTTGGCGTATGCAAGCGTGGCCTTGGCAACATCATTGTACTTGTTTCTCGGAACGCGCTCCGACAGCCGCTTGCTCTGGCAAACGAGCAGGTCGTGAAGCCACCGGCAACACTCCCAAAGCAGTTTGACGTCTGTCGGAAAACGCAGGTGGCTCTCATAGCAGGTCGCATCCGTCAGGCACAGGTCCTTGTCCTTGAGGTCGCCTTCCCACCGGGCGTACAATATGCGTTGAAGGCTGTCTATGTCGAGGTGCCTGGCAAGACGGTTGCGTATGGCACTTACAATCTTCCCGTCCTTGATGGGATTGGCAGGGTCTCATCAGCACACCGCAGAACATCTGCATGTGGATGCTTCCGTTGAGCAGTTTCTATCAGGCCGTCGTCCGACAGGCCCGTGTATGGCTTGAGGAACATAAGGGCGATTTCCCCTTCTGCCGAAAAAGAGGGCGCTTTTTCCCACGCCTACGCTTATGGGTGCGGGTTGCCAACTCTACTGCCAACTCCTCAAGTGGGAGCTGGGCACGGATGCGCCCAAGTTCGCTTTTTGCAAAGCTATCGCGATAATGTTGTAAAAAATCGAACTCTGTAAAGGGCAAAGTTGGTGTTATGTCAGAAATTTTTCGTAACTTCACAGCAGTTAATTTTATAAATTTCCCCGATTCTGCCCGTGATGGGTCAGTTCGGGGTTTTTTTATGTAAAGGTACAAATAATATATTACACTGACAAACAATTAGTTAGATATTTACTGAATATCCCTATTTTAATGACGAAATAAAGGTAAACCCAATTCTCTTCTTCTCCTGTGCTGAACTTGGCATGTTGGATATAGATTTTTCCCACGCGCCGTTTGAGCTGTAAGAAGAATAGTCGGGACCCTCCGTATGGTGTCAATTGCTAATCCACGGCTTACCGCCAGCGCCAAGCGGATAAAGGGGATAGGTTTCAGCTGCTTGTCTACAAGCTGGAAGTAATACGAGTAGCTGCGTGGTGCAGAAGTGTTCACACAATACAATTCTCTTTTCCCACGAATCGCTCTTAACTCCTAGCACGCCTGTTGAACTGGTTATAAGCCAGAGGGTTCTCCAGAGTGCATAAAAATCTTTAATGTAGAAGTTATTGTTGCCTAGGTCCATCACCGTTTCCGTCCAAAGCGTTGAACAGCGCATAGGTTTTTCGAACCAGGGAGCATAAAAATTCGGCCTCCTTCGATATGGGGAAGTTGAGTTAGCCCGACCAAACCACGCTCTGTCGAGCTTGGTGTACGGGTCCGCATTGTCGCCTTCCAGTCTTAGTTCGTATTTAGACACATCTTTCACGGCCACCTTTTCAGGGGCTGATGGCAAGCGTGGCGAGCGAGTCGCCAGCAGCGAAGTAACTTTGGCAGGGATTGTTAGCCCAGCCGATTGGTGAAACGATTTTTATAGGTATGGTTAGTGCTGCGCCGGAGTTGTTTTCGCTAAGCGTAAGCGTGGCTGTTCGGTCGTCGGCATTGGGCCGAGTCTAACACGCAGATGGTATTGTTCGTGTCGGCAAAACGCACTTGTTGGCATCCACTGGCCACTCTGGGACCAGGTGTGTAGTCGTCTTTATCGGAGCAGGCCGTGAACAATGCCACGGCAGTTAGCACCCCTATTAGACCCATATGTGGATGTTTTCATTCTAAAAGCTGTTACGTGTATCAAAACAAAGTCTTACTCTTCGTGAACGCCCTGATGGGTCGGGATTGTTAACGATGTTCGCGTTATACTGCCTTCGTAGTGGCTGATGCAGATGTTCGATGCGCGGTGCCACAAAAGCCAGGCTTGCGTTCAACTGATATTCGGCAGGGTGATTAGAACCTCGTAGAGTCGGATGACTGCCTTTTTCGAGCCGCTTGTAGGTCGAAGAATACGATACCTTCGCCCCAGAACTCGATACGTTTTTGGCGCAATATCTCATCGTTAAAGGCATCTAGGTGGTGGCAGGCACTGATAAGAGTTGTCGTCGTAACGGGTAGGTGTTGAGGTAATTGGTTAATGCCTGCTTACCAGCAGCCAATCCCTCGTAGTGGGCTTTTGGCCTCGGCCTCGTGAGGTACATCTCTTCGGCGCGCATCAACGGAATATCGACGGCCGCACCCACCTTGTAGTCTTTATTTCGCCACTGCGTGGGTGGAACTGTCGGTGGTATAGGGCTGGAAGTTTGGCCCAATCTTCGGCCTGTACAGCTGGTGTGCTTCGAGTAAAGCCGCAGTTTGGCCGCAGCATCTGCGGGGCAATCCACGTGTTTTTGCGCCAGTCGCCGTTTTCAATGCCTTTTATACAAGCCCGCATCTATCATGCGGAAAGCCTTGAGTTCTGGAGGTTGTTCGAGCCGAAAGTATTTTCAGGCGATATGCTTTGCCAACATAGTTTTTCCAGTTCCACCAGACCCATTCGTCATGTCGTTCGAGTTGATTTGCTACGGGCCAGCAGCCGCGCTCGTTGGCCGTATTAGTGCCCGTTGCGCTATTAAACCACTCGGCCTTGCAGGCGGACGATGGCCTTCGCTGACGGCCGAAAGCGCGCATATTGGGCTGCCACACAAAAGCAATCGTTGGCCGATGTGATGCCTGGCTTGTTGTATTTGGCTAGTGCCTCATCGTTTTTCGATGGCTCAGTTGCGTTGCAAATCATCGTTGTTTTTCTCGAACCGCGTACCTAGTTGCAACCACAGGCGTGCCTTTAATACCAAAGATAACGCCTTGGTCCATCATGTTGGCACCGCTCCTTTTGTAGCCTTGCAGGTATTTCTCAGCCCGGTCTAGGTCGGTCATGATAAAGCGATACATCACGTAGAATGGTGCGCGACTGTCTTTTGTGGCCTCTTGTTGCGTGGTGCTCTCAGTTCGATAGGCGCAGTCAAGGCCGTAGATTTGACTCAACAGCAGCCTTTTCATCCAGTTTGGCATACCCGTTTTCTTATACTCGTAGGCGAAAGCCATATCGTAATAGGCAAAAGCACGATAGCCAAGTGCGTTGCCAACGTGGGCAAGTTCTTCGGCTGTTGTGTTTTCGTTGATGGCTACCGCGCCCACAGTGAGGTTGGCTTTCTTGATAAGCTCGTAGTAGAAAGGCCACCAATCTGTTGCCACATAAAACTCGGGACTGTAATTGCGGTCGAATCCCTCGTCTTGATAGTAGTCGTATAGCATATCGTATACGGGTATTTTCGGCGCAATTGTTTCTCTATCCATAAATAAGCCTGCATATCCGTAATGTCCGTTTCATTGCCCATGCGCAGCATTGCACCGGGGATGGCCTTGCTTAGAGCGGTTGCCGTATTGTCGGTTTCAAACAATTGTTCTTGCGTAAAACCCCGTCCAGGGTACGCTTCTTCTAGGCAGGCGGTTAAGGCAGGTGCTGTTAGGCTGAGCAATATGATGTATGAATCGTTTCATAAATGTTGTTCCTTTCTTTATTGTTAGAATTTAACAGATATGCCAGCGGATGTTGTGCGCATGGGCGTGAGTATGCACTGTCGCTTACGTCTCCGTTAAGACTTGTTCGGGGGTCGAATCCCTACGTTTTGCTCCAATAAGCCACGTTGTCGCACGAGAGGAAGACACGCAAACTGCTTAGTTGAGCTTTGATAAAGCTGTGCAGGGAAGGTGTAGCCTAGGCTTATCGACTTGAATGTAAGCGTGCTGGCATCGATTAAGAACCTATCAGAGAAGGCGGTTGTTTTCAAATCGCCGTATTGGAAAACGAGGTATGTTGCTGTTGGGGTTCTCTCGTGTCCAAGCTTTTGAGAGGGTCTGTGGTAAGCCTGCGGTGCAATCGCGGGGTTCAGTTGCGCATCATGCCTTCGTATCCGTTGTCGTAGGCCTTGCCACCGAGCGAGTAGATGAAACTAACGTTTAGGTCGAGCCGTAGGCGCGTACCGATGTCGAAACCGCCGTACACGTCGGGATGCGGACTGCCGCCCAAATAGTAGTCGGGACCGAGCTGTAATCGGTTGTGGGTTTCATCTCGCCTGTTGTCTGGTCGGTGTAATACCATGTGCTCAATCCCTCATCGTTTACGCCTGCAAACTTCTTGATGTACCACGTGTTGATGGGCAATCCTTCGCCGATATAGCGCGAACGGTCGGAATAACCTGCGTGTCCCTCTTTCTCTAACGTCTTGTTTTCTTTGGGCAGATAGCTCATCTTGTTGCGGTTATGGGTGATGTTGAGTTCATCGACCACGTAATGTCCCTTGGTGCGGATGATGTCGCCGTCGAGGTTTACTTCGATACCGCGGTTCATCATGTCGCCAACGCTGTCGTAGTAGCCATCATATCCCAGCGAGGGAGGAACCGAAACCACAGCAACATGTCGGTGGTTTTGCGCTGATAGGAGCTCGCCACCCGCAAGTCGGCGCTCAGACAACGTTGCTAAATCAAAAGCCGGCGTTTGGTGCTGGTGCTGGCTTCCACGGATGTTTTCGCGACCTTTGCGCTGAAAGCCATCGAACCCCGCCGTTTACAGCCAACAAGTCGTAGAAGTCTGCGTAGTAGAAGTCGCCAACGGCGTCGTCTCTTTAGCTGTCCGAAACTGGCTGTGCGCTGGCGGTCTGCTCTACCCGACACCTGGTAAAGCGAACCACTTTTCTGTGTCATTATCCAAGCACCGCCAAACGACCCAGGAAGTCGCCGCAACGGTGTTTTCGACGAAACGTGACGAACCGTCGCGACTTGGAACGACGCCGAGGCGAAGCACGTGCGGTCGTGAAGTCGTATTGACCGCGGAAGAAGGAAACCTTCGAGCGTTACAAAGGTCCCTAGTATCTATTGGCTGACACCAGCGTAAGCGCGCCCGATAGTTCGGGTGTCTACATCCGGAGCAAGCAAAGATGTTGTTCTTCTTCCCGCGTGAGCGTTGTGCCGCTGCTGCGTGTGTACCTCGGGACCTAAACAAAGCCGATATGGTGCGTTTTCCGAACTCCTTAGTTATAGCAGGCGCTGTTGCGTGTCGAAAGCGAACGTTGAGAGTGAAACGCCCAGCCTAAATTTGTCCGCCACGCGTTTTCTTTAGTCGGAACTGCAGTAGGGGCGCGGCATCGTTGTCGCGGGCTTTTCGGGTGTTATAGATGCTTACATTGGCCGTCAAACTCAAAAGTCTTCGAGAGAAACGAAAAGCTCTGGGTGCATGCATCCCTGCAGTATCTGCAGGCGTCGCTATGTTAAGTGGCAGATATGTTCAGCAGGTCGCTTTTGCAAGCGGTGCATCGTTCGTTAGAAAATCTCTCCTGTTACGCCGTTATCGACCCGCTGCTTTCGTAGTCGCAGACCTTCCGTTACGCCGCACAGGTGATGTTGCCTTGCCATCGCGCAGGTATAGCGTAGTAGCTGGCGGCATGCAGAAGGTACCGAATGTACTAAGGTTTGACGAATGGGATTCGGAAATGCGGCAACTGATGTTTCCTACGAAGGTTAACGCATTTGTGTGCTGTAATCGACTCGGGCGGAGCCGGAGACAGAGCCGCAGCAAATATTATTCTTCTGGTGTAGCCACGGCGTAGGTCTGGAAGATGTTCAGTTCCACGATGATACTGGCGGGAAGCCTTTTCAGCATTCTTCTTCCCAATTGTCGTGGGATAAAGCATGTACTTTGCCGTTAGTTGGAAACCCCATTACTTGCCCAAAGTTGCATGTGGATTGAGCTGCCGTTCTGTCCGATAAGGTACTTCGCCTTGGGCACACCGGGGTACACGATACTGCCCAGTCCGCCTTGGCCACCAGGCTTGTAAATGGTTTCGTTTGCTTTGGAGGTAGGCCGCATAAGCATCCATCCCGTCGCCATAATGAAACTTGTTGTGACGGCCGAGCAAAACATTTCCTGGGTAGTAATTTCGCCGGGCGACCTTTACGTTGTCGTAATCAACTTTCGCATCTTCGTTAAAGCCCCATTTGGCGTCTACCGAGATAACGGCATTGCTGCGTTTTGGCTGTTTTGGCGGTGATAAGGATAACGCCATTGGCGCCAGTGTACCGTAAAGCGAGTTAGATGCGGCATCTTTCAACACGCTGATGTTTCTACATCGGCGGGATTTTCGATGTCGCTGTAATAGCCCGAATAGGGAAGTCCGTCGACAACGATGAGCGGACCATTGCTCGCATTGGAGCGAACTGATAATGCGGATTTGGATGGTTGGCGATGATGACGTGGACCGTTTCCTTCAATCATCTGTACGCCTGACACCTTGCCGTTAAGGGCCGACAAAGGGTTGTTTGTCGCTCGGCTATCTTGTCGGCATTAAGAACGCCGGCCGGAACCATAACCCGCGCTTTGTTGCCGAAAGCCACCACGATAACGTCGATTTGTTTCGCATCCGACCCCCGCGACGATGCGCATCTCGGGCTTAATGGTTGCTGCGTTACCGTGTTCATGCCAATGTACGAAACGATTAACCCGCGTGCCGTTCGTGGCACATTGTCGCCGTAAACTTTCCATCGAGGTTGGTGGCCGCGCCCAGCGTTGTGTCTTTTAACCTTTACCGAGGCTCCGATAATGGGTTCGCCAGACCTGTCTACCACCGTTCCAATTGACTTTCATTGTCTGTGCTATAAGCAAGAAAGCCACAAGCAATATGAATCATTAATGTTGCAGTTCTTCTCATCATAGAGTAAAGTCAATTGTTACCAGTATGTTGTTTGTTTAGTTTGAAAGGCTCGCTCTAAAAATCCCCTATGGTATGGGACGCATTGCAACCATAGTCCTCCAATGTTTTCTGCCGTGTCACGTTTCTTTTCTGCGTACTCTTTCAACAGCGTGGCCTTACCGTCAATTTCAACCAAGCCCGCAAAATAATGCCGTGATAAACTCAAAATATATTTGAAAGAAGTTATTTCCAAAACTTGCCAAGAGCTTTTATATTCATTTCACTCTGATGGCAATGTAATTAAATTCCTGCAAATGCAGCAAAGATTTGGCGAGAAAAAAGCTTGTTCGTTGAATTTTACAGCTACCAACATGTACGCTTGATGAAACAGCTTTGTTTCAACCTCTTGCAAAGCTGTTAAGGCAATACAAAGCCTGCATCGGTT
>BNJV01002901.1_pt1 | contig 90904 bp, 130 predicted proteins | sample 8540591 | NCBI WGS metagenome assembly BNJV01 (sample SAMD00202457, study PRJDB9452) | human saliva metagenome | host: Homo sapiens
AATTTTCAGCCCCAACTGCAATATATTCAAAAGATCTGACTCAGTATTAGTATCACAAATTATTATTCTTTTTCCTCTGTGGAAATAGAATCTATATGATTTCTACAAGTTCTCTTGAATGAGTGGGGTAGCTGTCTCATAAATTACATCAGCTACTCGTGAGTGTTGCACCGGATCAATCATATCTAGTCCCAAAGGCACTTTCTGCCACAGGTAAATCATCAATATACTGAATTCCATTCCTAGTGTATCTATTAAGTGCGGGATACGCCGGTGCAAAACTAACAGTCCCGGAGTTCCATTCCATTAAAAGTGTACTAAGCTCAATACCTATATTCCCTCGTAAGGCAGAGTCTGTATATATATATGTGTTACCCCATTAAGAAATGCCCACTTTTACAATATCTTGAATAATGTGCTTTCAGGTGTCTTATGTCTTGTTTCGGCATTGTATATTAATACACTTTGTTCCAAGGTATATCCTGATTCAAATTAAACAGAATGGATACCACTGTCGAACAACTCATAAACTTTACACCTGTCAAGGGCGCCATGAAAATCATCACGCAATTACCAACAGTTTCATAACGTTTCACATCAATATTTTAAAATAAATTAACAAATTATTGATAGTACGAACAAAAATGGCCAATATTTTTGGTTTATTATCTATTAAACATTATTGTTTCTTTTAATAAATATATCAGAAATTCTATTTGCAACAAGAATAAACTTGATATATAATGTTTATATATGAAACAAAACTAAATGATTGCTCCTAATATAGTTTCAATATTAAACATAACTTATCCTTGGAGGATAAAACGTTGAAAAATAACCAAACTAGCGTGCTTGCTATTGCTCCATATCGTGCTATGACTAGACAACTTGAGACGATTTCAAAGGAATTTCTGAAATTAAACTTACAATGCTATATCGGTGATCGTGAAGAGGTATAGACTGCAAAGAAAATTTTCATTTCTAATTTTGATGCAATTTTATCACGCGGCGGAACTGCAACTTTGCTACACTCGAGGCTGTCGCGCTACCGGTTATTGAAATAGAAACCAGTTCGTTTGATCTGTTGGCTGTGTGTAAATCTTGCAGATGTTCCAAAACAACCGCGTAGCGCTTATTGGTTATCTAATATTATCAGAACTTGCAATAAGACTTTGCGAGTTGTTTAAATATGATGTTGATGTTTGTGAGATTACATCTGAGGATGAAATATACAAAAGAATTTCCTAGTATTATAGAAAAACTACAATGCCATCATTGGCGATGTTGCAGGATATACGTGTTCATAAGTATGGCATTCGCTCATATCTGATTACATCCGGTGACAGTAGCATTCGAAAAGCATTTCAGAGCGTAAGAACATTGCATCAGATGAACAGACAACTAACTACTGATAACCATTTTTACAAGGCAGTACTACAAAAATAGTCTTGCCAACACTATAGTTCTTTCCGAACAAGGAAGACTTGTTTACAAGAGCAGCATTGATGCTAATCAAAATGAACTTATAAATGTTCTTGGGAGAAGCTACATTTCTGTCGACCTTACTACTCCTCAAAAATTTCACTCAAATCCAAAACAATGCATATACAGTTTTTACGAATTATTCGATATGAGGACGAAGATTGTATTGCATTCGACTATTCTACCAACTCCTGTAGTTAAAAACTCACGCACAGGAATAGATTACTATAATGCAGACGATGTTAAAAACATGTACGAGAATAGTATACGGAATAATTGGCCGCTCCCTTCATTTGTAGAACTTATCAAGGAATACAATCACTTTCCTAATCCCATTTTGTTAGAAGGTGAAAATGGAATGGGTAAAGCATATTTTTCAATGCTTTTTTACTTGTTAAGTAATCGAACAACTTCACCCTATATTCCTTATTGGTGGAGATTTGCTTACTGAAAAAGTCTTGGGAATTTTTTATTAAAAACATCACCAATCCCACTGTGTGACACTAATACTACAATTTTTGCTTTACTGATCTTGATGCCCTTTCGCATGAAAAGCTGAATACACTACTTTCATATATTTTGTCAGGGCAATGTGCACGCAATAATAGATTAATCTTTTCATTTGCAGATTCGTACAGCAAACTGCCAGAAGCTACAATTACTCAGTATAAAAATAAGCTGCACTGTAATGTAATACCTCTTACTCCATTGCGTGATAATCCTGCTTCAATTAAAACATAATGCAACCTTGTACATAAACTGGCTTAATATCACCGGTGAAAAATCAATTCAAGGTTTTACTGACGAAGCTCTCTCTGTACTTGCTCATTATACGTGGCCTCAAAACTACTTCCAGCTACAGCGTGTGTTGAATTATTGTTATTCTTCATCTGATGGTATCACCATTGATAAAGCTGACGTACAAAAAGCATTATCAACAGAAGAACCTTTACTTCCTATTCCTCAAAGCGGAACAGATATATATCACAACGTAATCGACTTATCAGATTCTCTTGAAAATATAACTACCGCTATTGTTAGACTAGGTACTTCGCATGAATAATGGTAACAAATCCCAAACTGCTGAGAGTTTGGGGATAAAGTCGAGCAACTCTGTGGCGGATACTAAAAAGATGATTATAGAGGTGGAACAATGGGGGATGTAGGTAAATCCCTATCTGAGAGGAGACTATGAAGATAAGTCTGTAAATAAAAATCTTCTATGATAATATAGGGTGGAAATCTATAAGATAGGGATTTTTCACCCTTGTGTATATATATAACAGTTAAAAAAGGGTATAGTCAATCACAGGGTGGCTAAGCCACCCGTGTCTTTACCACTGTATTCTATTCAGGCAGTCGTCCTTCATACATAATGCTTAACTCACCGTAGACCTGTGCCCAGTTTCGTATCGTGGTAGTCCATTTTTAGTTGCTTCAAATGTGGCTAAATACAAGGCCTTAGGAGGGCTGTATCGCTTGGAAATACGCTTCTCTGACGGTTAAGCTTTACGGTATGTAGAATTAAGCGATTCTATAGCATTAGTTGTATAAATAACCTTTCTAACAACGGAAGAAAACTTGAAAATAGGAGAAATAACATCCCAGTTATCCTTCCAGCGTTTCATTGAGTTAGGATATTTTGGTGTCCATTTTTCAGTCACCTGTTCCAAAGCCACTAGAGCTTTCTTTTCATCAGAAGCCTGGTAAATGGTCTTCAAATCTGTCGCAAATGCTTTCCTGTCTTTATCAGGTACATATTTCAATGTATTACGAACCTGATGAACTATACATCTTTGATACTCTGTTTTAGGAAAGGCTGCTCCAATGGCTTCCTTTTATACCGGTAAGACCATCAGCGCAGATTACAAGGATGTCCTTTACTCCTCTGTTTTTAAGCTCATTTTAGTACGGATAACCAGTATTTTTGAGCTTTCATTGTCACCTACCTGTATTGTAAGCACTTCTTCTTTTCCCTCAGTATTAATACCTAAGATGACATAGGCTGCAAGCTTCCTTATTACGCCGTTATCACGGACAGAATAGTGGATAGCATCAATATAAAAGGATTGGATAAACTTCATCTAATGGCCTGTTCTGCCAGTCTTCAATCTGAGGCAGGATTTTTATCTGTTACATCTGAAATGAAACCTTCAGACGTTTCAAAACCATATATGTCCTCTATTGTCTCTGAAATCTGCCTTGTTGTCATTCCTTTTGCATACATGGATATGATCTTCTGGTCAATGTCTGAAATGTCTTTCTGACGCTTTTTAACAATCTGAGGGCTCGAAAGTAGACTTGCGATCCTGAGGAACCTCAATTCCGACCTGCCCATAGCTGCTGTTAACCATCTTGAGGCTTATAGCCATTTCTGTAGTCATCACTTTCATATCTCTCAGATTTACCATATCCAAGATGTTCATCCATTTCTGCTTCCATCATCTCTTTAATGGTTCCACCTAACAGATCTTTAAGTGCATCCTGAATGTCTTCAGCTGTTTCAATATCATACTCTTGAAGTAACTGCTGAATAATGTTTCTTTTACCTTCAGTCATTACAACTTTGTGTACCGGTTTCTTTTCTCTTTTGCCATAATAAAAGGCCTCCTATGATTTATATTTTATCATAGAAGACCTATTGCTTAATAGCTATTTACAGAAAAAGTTTCACATACAGGGTGCGGACGATTTTTAGGACTAACTAAACTACTAATCCTAAACTTCGTCGGTACTCCATAGAGACTCATATATCCTAATGATTTTATTCGTGTTTCATTATACCAAATAAGATAATTATTTAATATATCTATAAACTTTGAAAGACTTACTCCACTCAATCAGTATTATAAAACATCTCGTTCTTTAATCTGCCAAATACACCTTCACAAGCTGAGTTATCAGGAGAGCAGCCTTTCTTAGACATCGATCTTGTTAATCCGGTATTATTCATTCGTTCAATCCAACCGGGCCAACGGTAGTGTACACCTCTATCACTATGTATGATAGGTTTATCACCGGGTTGTAACTTACTAATGGCATTATCCAGCATTTTGTTAACAAGTTTGGCATCAGGCGATGTACTAATGTTCCAAGTTACTAATAAACCGTCAAAACAATCCACTATTGGAGAAAGATATACTTTTCCTGAGGGAATGGCAAACTCTGTTATATCTGTCAACCATTTAGCGTTAGGTTTTGTAGCAGTAAAATCACCCTTTAATTTATTTGGCACGGCAGGAGTTATCTCACCAGCATAGGAGTTATATTTGGCTGTTTTTAATCTTTACTATTAAAGCCTTCTGCACGCATAATACGTCTAATTATCTTTTCTGAAATAACCATATTCTCTCGTTTTAAGGATGCATGAATCCTTCGATATCCATATCGCTTCTTATTTTCTTCATATAATCCTTTTATCCTAGTCCTTAAGTTTTCATATTTATCTTTACGTGATATAGCTTTCTTTTGGTAATAGTAACTGCTTTTTGATATTTGTAACTTATGTAGCAGTGAAGGCAGTGAGTATTTATTCTTTATGGCATCGATTATCACTGCCTTTTCTCTGTTGCTGAGAGCTGTTTGGTCGATGCCGGGAGTCTTTTAATACATTTATTGTTTCTTTGAGAATATCTATCTCCATTTGCATATCTTGCATTTGTGATCTTAATGTTTCTATTTCTTCTGTTGATGAAATTATTTTTAATTCTAGAAGAACTTCCTTCTGTCAACTTTTCCTGATGGAATATTTTTGTTATTCATAAGACCTATTCACCTTCTTTCAGGTATCGCTTATACCATTGATATATACTGGCTCTGCTATAACCAATATCTTCTGATACATATTTTTATATTCTCACCCAGTTCAAAGCAACGATAAATTGCATTAAGTTTAACATCTAATGAAGGATTTCTAGGATGATAGGGCGGATTTCCCACTGCAGTTAATTTTTACGCTTTTTAGGTGGATGTTTTTCTTCATATACCCAGTTATATAATTGTTTTTCTAGTTGGGTATCCTAAAAATTCTTACAGTTTCACTTACCGATTTGGATTGCTTTATACAGTTTTAATGCCGCCTCTTTTTTTGTTGCTTAGAATACATAAGCTCCTTTCAGAGCTCTCATAAGAGGTCCAACTTTATGTCCGCGCCTCCTACTCTCGAGAGATTTCCACCCCTTATTATCATGGAAGATTTTATCTACAGACTTTTTCATAGGTTCCTTAAGAAAGCAGTCCCATGCTCAAACCGGGTAATTACAGTGCAAAATGGCCTATTGAGGAATCGAACCTCATTTCCTTCAAAATGTATTCACAAAAGCAATACACTTTTTGGAGGAGATATCCTACCATTGGATGAATAGACCATAGATTAATTTTATACCTTTTTAACCAACTTATCAACTACATTTTTTGACTGTATCTTGTTTCCTACAAAACTTAAAATTTTAATGCAGTTTCAATTGCTAATCTTTTAGTATTATTCCGGAATACACGAAAAGCGTTCTATATCAAAATTTGCGACTACTTTGTCAACATCATATTTAATATTATCCATATACATCTCCGCCAGTTTCTTTTGTTGCTCTAGAATATAGAATAAAAATCATCGAATTTTTGTATTATCATATTCGTTAGGAGCTACTAGTCGTTGAAACAAATTATCTATTTCTATTTTACGTTCAGAAAGTTTTTTGATATGCATTTTTGAACCTTATTGATCAGTTATCAGTATAGGGCGCAAAGGTTCCGGACAAACCTATAATAATCGCAAAATCGAGTAATACAGATACGATGTTTCAGATGTCCTTCGCATTCCCATCAACCTTAAATGAATATGTTTTTAGCATTGATGTAGAAGGATCTTTATCTTCATTGTATACTCCATATTCTCTTAAAAAGAATAAAGTTGATTTAGAAACTCTTCGAATACACTGGAACACAGAAACGATGTAATATTGTCGAATTTTGCATATAGCAACTTGGGGTAGAGACATCATTAACTCTAATACCAAACCCCAATGCGATTTTTCTGAAAAGAACTTTCGTCGTGAAAAAGAATTTTCAAAGTGTCGCAATAGAACCTCTATATATTCATTTATAGCATCCGAAACTCCTAAGTCTTGCTTAAATTTATTATAAAATGATTTTTGCATAACTATTATATTCCTTTACATTAAAATCCTTCTATAAACATATCTATTTTAAATAAATTTACTTAAAAAGGCATCCGTCAACAGATATTTTGTTCTATGTCTGTGCTTCGTTATTTGAGATAATTTCATAAGTTTTCAGGTTTGTAATCACTTACAGGTCAGGGATTATGGATAGAAATTACCTAAAGTATCTTGAGATTTAAACTCTACCTTAGCAAATAATTTATATTCAGGTGAATTGCAAATTTTTAGCATCATTTTTCAAACGGACTTCCAAAATTGTATTTATATGTTAATAATTTAGCCTCGTTTGGTCTAATCATTATAAATTCATCTTTGCCATCAAGAAACTCCTGAATATCTTTAATTATAGTATTATTTTTCAGTACACTTCCGCCCACAACTACTCAAAATTATAGTTACATTACCTACATTTTTCAATTGTTACGAGCAAGCATATTTCTCCTTCATAGTAAGACTCCTCTAAATTGCTGGAGTAATATGAAGTTTTCTTATTTTCTTTTATCCCTGTTTGCGAGATATAATGATAAAAATTACCGCAGCTAAAGTGCCTATTGCTGTCAATGCATTCCATATTGGAGCATCCCAAATATAATTACACATAAAGTTTTGCCTCACCAATACTTATTTTTACTTCATTATAAACTGCAAAATCATAAACTTCAAGCCTTATTCATAAGATGTTTGTGTCAAGTACTCTTTTTGTATTTTTCAAGTAAATGAATTGCAAAAGTAAGTTTTCGCATCTTGGCTTCAATAGTTTAAATTCAAGCTCAGACTGATAGGCTGTGACTAAATCATAAAAAGCCACTGTTTACCAGTCTTTTCTTTTGTCATTGCCATATTTATGGCAACAGTATGTGCATGAAACAACAGCCACGTCTGCTGTTTGTCGCTTTCCATCGTTTAGGTCTTTAGGAACTCCCATTTCCCTAAGATTTCTCTGTATCTGGTTCGCACACGTTTCCATTGTTTCCATATACGCATACGTATTCTGTGATAGAGCCATCCATTAACATCACTCATGTTGCTTTTTCATACTTGCTATTCCATAGTAGTTAAGCTACCCTCTTGCATATACCTTGATTCTTTCTAGGCTCGGCTTTGTTGACTGTACAGCACTTACGGAAGAAAAGCTCTTTCCAGTTTCGACAAACTTCTCCTGACTTTGAATGAACTCGTACATATATGCCACTTTTGTTTCCTTCCCAATGCAAAGCCAGGAATTTCCATTCGGATTACAATACAGCTGACAGTACGGCTTTTCTCTGTTCACTGTAAGTTTCAGCTTCTCCTCGAGATACCTCGTACTGCTCTTTAAGAGTCTCTCCGAAACGTTTTTCCTCAGAAGGTTGATAAGAATCTCGTGGTTGATTGTATCGAAATATTTCGATAGGTCTAGAACTACTGCATATGTGTAGCCCTGTTCAGCGTACTCCTTACCCTTAAGTATTGCTCCTTTTGCGTCTCTGTTTGGGCGGTAGCCATAAATCAGCTGTCTGCAAAAAGTGGCTCATAGATTGGCACCTAACTGCCGTGTTATTGCCTGTTGAAGTGTACAGCTCTATCACTGTTGGTATGCCAAGCTTCCGCACACCACCATCTGGTTTGGGAATCTCAACTCGTCTTACTGGAGACGGAGTATACTTTCCACGATAAATACGTGCCGTTAACTCTTGTTGATGTTCCTGAGGTATGGAAGCTCCTCTTCGATAGTCATTCCATCAACTCAGGTGCTCCCTTGTTTGCCTTAACTCTCTTATACGCTCTGTTAGAGTTATCCTTATACAGTATCGCTTCCAAGAGCTTCGGCTGTGCACTGTCTCTTTCTTTCCATATCAGATTGAATGACCTGCGCGTTTTGCATACCCTTCCATGTTCCGCACTATCTCTCTGCAAACAGCCACTGTTCTCAGTGTTTTCTGCCATAACTAGTCATTCCTACTTTCTCAGTTATACTTGAGACTCCTATTGATTCGGTCCTTTGTCTCTCGACTACTATGACCTCCTGCTGACTTCTGTGCGTTCAGCATTGCTCCTAGCAATGGTTACCTCTTTCAGGCTTATCACACAGACCTCCCTAGGTACCACACGTTTCTTCCTCTCCATCTATCTGCCTCATCTATCATGTCAGATTGCGTGTAGTTATCGGACTTTGGCTTGTGTTGCAGTCTTATCCTCATCATAACCTCATATAAAATTTCTGTTCGTCAGACCAGAGATTTACCCATCAAGTTAGTATCTTCCTCTATCCAGCTTCCTTCAGATTCGAGGTCACCCTCGACACACTTGCCTTTCGGCAGCATCCTTCCCACTACCGGGCGGATTCGGGACTTTTAACCCATTAGAAACGTGCGCCGCCAAGCACCACCATAAAACACGATTAGAATTTTCTATAATCGTGTTTTTATCAAATAGCTCTATTTACGTACTTTAACCATCTTAATTTCTACATTTTTCTCAAATCTAAGAAAAGCATAATTTATAGATTCTGGACACTTAGTAGATTTATACGCAATTCCGCTATATCCTATTTTTAAAATCAAATTGCTGCAACAATGTTGCTCATAATATATTCTATCCCAATGACTTTGAATCAGATTTTGATGGTTGAGAAATAAGTCCATCAAAATCACTCTGTTTATCTTTTTCCCTCTTAAAAACAAAAATTTATTGGAAATATTTTAAAGTTTTACTAAGAATAAATTTAGCATATACTATTCCTTTCCTTGATCTAAAAGGAACTCTTCTCGAAGAACATCTAAGTTGTTAGCACAATATAGAACACTCACTCCAATATCATTATCCGTCCATGTTCGATATCCCATATGGAGGCTCCCATAATTTGTCATCTGACAGTAATTCGCTAATTTGATACCCAAGATCCATAGTTCGTGTTCTAAAAATTGTTCTTCCAGAAGCTAAAGGATAGTAACCTCCCTTTTCATACAAAGACTTAATAACTTCTTCAAGTCTTAAAAAGCTTTATTATGAGAAACATAAAGTTTATTTTGGATATATTCATTCTTCAATCCAACCAACTCTTCCATTGTTAATTCGCTTGCAATAAACTGACTTCTTTTCTATCTCTTCAATTTTCCCATAAAACCTTTCATAAAACTCGCCTAAAGATTCTTTTTGTGTATATTTCTGAAAACTCATCAAAAAATCATGGTCTATTTTTTTCATCGTAATCAGGGCCAGATCCAAATCCACAAACTGGACATTGTATTGAATGAACTATCTCATCAATCGGGTCTATCCCAAAGTGATCCTCAATAAAATCTCTTACTTCAATTGATGTATCCAAATCATCAATCATACCCTTTAACATCATCCTCTTCCTCAAAATATCCACCATATGTTGGATACTATCAAAAGATTTCTGCTGGTTCAGAACAACGCTCACAGCCTTTAATTTTATCTGTAAGTTCTTTTTCCAATAAAAACGATACAATCTAGTCATTAACTCCTCTTTATCTTCAAAATAGGATTCTGATTTTTGATATTAAATTCCCATAATTTTTACATATACACTCTTCTTCGAACTTATTGATAATTCTTCAAAAAGTCCTTCCAGAAAATTTCCTTTTTGGGGATTACTCCTTACAATATACTCTTCCACCGCTAAAAATATCTTGAAATCTTCACATCTCGAACAAATCATTTTGAAAATACCTCACTTTCAAATCATTGCTAATATTGGTTATTGTACCAATTAGTTTATGCTACCGAAATTATTTGTGTGATAATTTTTCAACTTTTTCTAATAAATGTGATAGTTTTAAAAATTATATTACATTATTGCGATATCACGCTATCACATAAAAAAACATTATTCATCAACCGCTATGCTGATTTTAGCATATTTTTATCATCTCTACAACTACTTGTTTTGTTTTTAGCTGTCACCACCCTTTTGGAATGTAATGCTATTTCATTTCAAAGGAGATTTTATCAGGATAAATATTTAGATTACTTTAGAAATGCTTTGCCCTCCGCGGTCTCACTGGCCACACTCCCTTACAAGCTACTGTATCCATATAAAAGCTTATCTGAACTATCTTACGGATATCCTTCATAGTCACCGGAAGATAGTTACTGAATGTACTCCGTGATTATATATACTGGCCCCAGAAATTCACAGTTCTTCCTAATCGTACCATTACTAACACTTTTTCACACTTTATGCACTTCATGAGAACCATGATGGCACACAGCTACAATTCGCAAAATTCTCCTGTGCTTTTTCGTTCTTGAAGGATTTTAGTGACAAGTATAGAGGAAAGTATCTAGCATGCCTTTCTTTCCCTTTATTAAAAACATAACCCTTATGTTTTCTTCTTCCTGCTTAAAACTTCGTAATTCCTATAACTGGAAGGAATGGAAAAATAAACTTTATGAAAAAGAATGGTGTCCATACATCAAAAAGACTTTTAACGGTTTTGGCAATGCAATTTGAGTACCTCGGCCACTATACCCACAAGATTGCAGTATCAAACAGCAGGCTTCTTAACATTACAAAAACCTCTGCACCATTCTCCGCAAGAGGAGAAAACACCCGAAATCCCAAGAGCCGTATTACCCTTACTCACGCTAAATTATAAGGCGTTACCCTAATGCATATGCTTCTTTCTGGATTTCATAAAATACGCTACTATAGGCTCTCTTAACAACCGGATGAAGCAGAAGAATCTGAAAGTTATATTTTATAATTTCGTATTTTCCACAAATTTTCTGTAATTCAAGCACTCTTACTTTTTCATTATTTGTCTTTTCTAGGTTATTCACCATATTTTTATGCATAATAACTTTCCAAAACAATTCTTGATTGTTCAATACAACAATCCATAACTTTTCTCTTGCTCTTGATATGTTTTGGTAAAACAATTTTGGAAACAGATATTCTGGGTTTGGGTTGTATTCTAGCAGTCAAATCCCCTTTATTATTATATTTAAAATTATCATCTATCACAGCAAAACACAGTCAAACTCCTGCCCTATTACTTCATAGAGAACTAATGAAGTATTTATAATGATCAATTGAGACTCTTTACATATAGTGAGCGAGTAAATGTGAGTTGGTATATAACCTTTTTCCTTTGTAAATATCTATAAGTCTATCTGCTTCAAGAAAATCATTAGCATACAATACGTCAACATTCTTATACTCTATGTGTTGACTTGCTTTTATCTCCCTAGCCTTAATAGATTTCTTATAAAAAGAATACAATTCTTTTGTTAGTTCTAATTCTATCAGATAGTGTTTCTTCTCTAAAGCCATCAAATCCCTTCAATCGTTCAGGATTGTTCATTTTTAATTCATTTTTTCGATAACACTTGTTTCAAAAATCATATGCAAAAATTGCTCCTATAATAGTACCTGATTCATACGCCGATAAAAAATAATATCTACACTAGACCTGTAAAGCCTTTTTGCGCCTCATCTACACAAATAACATCATATTGACTAATAAGTTTATCGCTAATCTCTTTAGCCTCAATAATTGAAACATTATGTAAGCAACTATCAATATTTTGTGCCCTTCACATATAATACCACTATGTATAACACACACTCTGAATTCCGATGAAACTGTCTTGGCTATATCGTATAATAAAAGAGACTTTCCTGTGCCAGCTGCCCCTCGTATCCCCCATAACCTATTGACGCCGCTAATTCCTCCGATAATTTTATCCTTTATCTCATTTTTGCTGAACATTTTCAAAAATACTTTCCTTGAATAAATTTCTCTGGCGTATTTAGAGGAGATGCCAAATAGTCCCTCGGTTTAAAGTAATCCTCCAATCTGTCACTTATAGGTTTCTGCACTTCACAAATTTTGTCAAGCATATCTTGAATCGTAGTTTCCTTAAGATCTCCATCTAATACATACAATTTACTATTACCATCTGTTCTGGCAACTAAAGAATAACTATATATATTATCAGCAAGATGTGATAAATAATATCTATTCTGTAATAATTGATTTTTAATCTTTTCTGCGTACTTCCTGACTTTTTAATTCGATATTTACAGCTGTTTTGTTATTTCCAATTTTAAAGTAAGTCAAATTCCTTTCCAATTTGAGGTATTGAAAATGAATAAAAACCAATTATCACAGAGTTCCACGGTTTTACCATTAAAATCTAATTCATTTACTAGTCCGGCTATTTGGTCAATTTCCTTCATTCTAATCCGTATGATTTCTTTTTCTATCTGACCAAAAGCGCTCACATACTTTGCAAATATTTCATTATCTATTCTTCTAGTAAGAGTGTATAAATTAATTGCTCTCATTTCTACATTTACCTCCATAAAACAACATACATTTTACAAAAATCTAAAAAATAATCTGCTTATTAAAGTGAGGTATCCTAATGAGCAATTGGGATTAGAATTTCACAGTGCTTGTTCCGATTTTTCCAACACAATCATATTAACATCGTCAAATAAACACCCCAACTAGTCACGCCCCATAATAGCAGTGACCACCATTAATGTTGCAAAATACAGTCAGATTTTGTTTACTTTTATCTAATGATAGTATCAAATGCTTACCATTTACATTGCTAAAAATCTCTCAAGTCTCTGAGTTTAATTGATAAATACCTAGAAATAACATTTCTACAAAGCATTAAATCAATACCACTTCTATGTCCCAAAGTCGCTTGAATCACATTTTTACTCCTATTTTCCCTCACTTGACACCACAACTTAGCTCCAAAGTATTCTTTAATATAACCACGTCTATTATATCATTTATCCACAAAAATCTACCCTAAATTTCAATAATTTTAGTTATATTTAAACATTCCCTTCATTCTCATCACCCTTTTGTAACATTTTACATTTACCCACTTTTTATCATTCATTTTACCCTTCACTCTTATTCAAGCCATACAGAGGACCGAAGTCCTCTGTACCTAAAAATATCTTACCTAATTATTTCGCCTTCTTCTCAGCGATAGCAGCCTGTACTGCTGCAAGTCTTGCTACTGGTACTCTAAATGGTGAACAGGATACATAGTCAAGACCGATTCTGTGGCAGAACTCAACTGATGAAGGATCTCCACCATGCTCGCCGCAGATACCGATGTGAAGCTTTGGATTAACAGGTCTGCCAAGCTTGATAGGCCATTTCCATAAGCTTTCCTACACCGTTCTGGTCAAGCTTTGCAAATGGGTCATTCTCAAATATCTTGGTGTCATAGTAGCGTTAAAGGAACTTACCTGCATCATCACGGAGAAACCAAATGTCATCTGAGTAAAGGTCGTTAGTACCGAAGCAGAAGAAATCAGCTTCCTTAGCGATTTCATCGGCTGTGAGGCAGGCACGAGGAATCTCTATCATAGTACCAACCTCATAGTGAGAGGTCTGCGCCAGCTGCCTTAATCTCAGCCTCTGCAGTCTCTACTACTATCTTCTTAACGAACTTCAAGCTCTTTTACTTCACTTGTAAGAGGAATCGTAATCTCTGGAACTACCTTCCAGTCAGGATGCTTCTTCTGTACATTGATAGCTGCACGGATAACAGCCTTTGTCTGCATCTTAGCAATCTCAGGATAGGGTAACTGCAAGACGAAGTCCTCTGTGTCCCATCATAGGGTTAGACTCGTGAAGTCCTGTGATTATATCCTTGATAGCCTGAACGCTCTTGCCCTGTGCATCTGCGAGCTTCTGAATCTCTTCTTCTGTTGTAGGAACGAACTCGTGAAGAGGTGGATCAAGGAAACGGATAGTAACAGGTGTTCCCTCAAGTGCCTCATAGAGCTGCTCCAGAAAGTCTCCCTGCTGATATGGAAGGATCTTCTCAAAGAGCTGCTTCTCTTTACCTCTACTGTGTCTGAACAAATCATCTCTCTGAGATGCTGCAATTCTGTCAGCCTCAGAAGGAACATATGTGCTCTGTACGGCAAGACCGATTCCTTCTGCACCAAGCTCACGAGCCTTCTGAGCATCTCGTAGGTGTATCTGCATTTGTTCTAACTCTAAGTCTTCTATAGCTGTCTGCCCATCCATGAGTTCTACCGAACTCACCTGCGATAGTAAGCATCAACTATGTAGGATTAAGCCTTCATAGATATTACCTGTGGGTACCATCGATGAAATCTCATCTCCCTCGTGGAGGTCTTGCCACCAAGGGTAGAACTTCTTGTTAGCCTCGTCCATAACGATGTCTCCACAACCAGATACACAGCAGGTACCCATACCACGGGCAACTACGGCTGCGTGAGACGTCATACCACCCACGAACTGTAAGGATGCCTGTGCTGACTTCATCCTGAAATATCCTCAGGAGGTCTCAAGACGAACTGAGAACTACCTTCTCACCACGTCCTGCCCAAGCTACAGCGTCATCTGCTGTAAATACTGCCTTACCGCAAGCAGCACCAGGAGAAGCTCCGAGTCCCTTGCCAAGTGGTGTAGCAGCCTTAAGTGCCTTAGCATCAAACTGTGGGTGAAGGAGAGTATCAAGGTTACGAGGGTCCAATCATTGCAACAGCCTCTTCCTCAGTTCTCATACCCTCATCAACGAGGGTCACGAGCTATCTTAAGAGCAGCCTGAGCTGTTCTCTTACCATTTCTGGTCTGAAGCATATAAAAGCTTACCGTGCTCAACTGTAAACTCCATATCCTGCATATCTCTATAGTGCTTCTCAAGTGTAAGAGCAAACTTCGTTGAACTCCTTGAGAAGCCTCTGGGAACTTATTAGCCATCTCATCAATGTGCATAGGTGTACGAACACCGGCAACTACGTCCTCGCCCTGTGCATTGGTAAGGAATTCTCCGAAAAGTCCCTTAGCGCCTGTAGCAGGGTCTCTTGTAAATGCAACACCTGTACCGCAGTCATCACTTATGTTGACCAAATGCCCTAGACTGTACGTTAACAGCTGTTCCCCAGGAATAGGGATATCGTTGTCACGACGGTAAACATTGGCACGAGGGTTGTCCCGATGAGACGAAATACTGCCTGAATTGCTCCGTAGAGCTGTTCCTTTGGATCTGTAGGAAGTCCTTACCGATCTTTGACTTATACTCTTCTTTGAACTGTCCTGCAGAGCTTCTCAAGATCCTCAGCTGTAAGGTCAACGTCCTGAGTAACTCCCTTTTCTTCCTTCATCTTGTCGATAAGCTCTTCAAAGTACTTCTACCAACTTCCATAACTACGTCGGAGTACATCTGAATAAATCTTCTATAGCAGTCCCAAGCCCAACGAGGGTTTCCTGATTTCTCAGCAATAACATATGTACAACTTCCTCCATTAAGACCAGGTTAAGAATTGTGTCCATCACCTGCAGCGATTGAAAGCTCTAGCACCTGAACGAACTGGAAACAAGAAGTGGATTTTCCATAGATCTCCAAATTTCTTACCTGTAGATTGCTTCGAGCTTTACGATATGCTCGTCTATCTGACCACGGATCTCATCATTAATTTTCTTACCGTCTTCATAGTACTGAGTACAAGCTCTGTTGTTACAGTAAAAGCCCCTGAGGTACCGGAGTCCGATATTTGTCATTTCTGCAAGGTTTGCACCTTTACCACCAAGAAGCTCACGCATCTCAGCTTTTCCTTCAGTGAATAGATATACCCACTTTCTTGCCATTGTATTTTCCTCCTGTTGTTACTCTGTAGGACCAGATAATTAGAGTCCTCTCAGAAAAATTTACACTTACCTTCAAAATGTCGACCTAACTCGACACTTCAAGCATAATCTTAACACATTTTATCCTTTATGTCATTATTTTTTTCATCCATATAAAACCATCTAGATTTATTTCACTTTTTATATATCTTTTGGTAGTTTTTTTACCATATAGCGAGTTTTTCTATTTTTAGAAAATAAAATATCTGTGCAATCAGAAATAAAAGCCTAAGTTATTTCTTTTTGCACAGATACTAATCAGCTATAGCAATTTTTGTATAATATGCTATTTCATTTCGATATGGAAAAAAGTCAGGATAATATTTTTTTCTATAACATCAGCCACCATCATCGATTTTTCTCTATGAAATGCCTGCAAGTATATTTCCGTAAAATTATCAAATTCTACATTTTTCAAATAAGTTAAAAATAATCAATTACAGCAACAACTTCAACAGAGACTTCTTCTCCGTAAGCATTTGTATACTTATTGTTGGTATTTTTCTTTGCAAAATATTCTAACAGTTCTTCTGGTGATGTTTCTTCAAAAATTATCTTCAAGCTCACACAAAACAACGCTCTCTTCAAAGATTTTTGCATCATCTTCAGATACATAGTTTTCTATTTTGCATTCTTTGAACAATACTACACTATACTTTTCCATAACTATTTTTATAAGATTTATTTTTAATCAAAAGCGACTTTCCTGTCATTCTCAGCAGGCTGTGGAAGCCCCATAAGCTCCAGGAGTGTAGGGATAATGTCGCAGAGCTTGCCATCCCTCTGCAAGTCCATACTCTTCTCCCGCATTCACAAGTATGAAAGGCACAGGGTTGGTTGTGTGGGCAGTCCAAAGGCTCTCCTGTCTCGTAGTCAATCATCTGCTCGGCATCCATGGTCAGCACAGATAAACATAGCACCGCCAACTTCTTTAACAGCCTCTACCGCTCTTCCCTACGCAGGTATCAACTGCCTCTATAGCCTTAACTGCTGCATCCATGAGCTCCTGTATGTCCAACCATATCAGGGTTTGCAGAGTTACAGATTATCGCATCATACTTTCCACTCTTTATAGCATTTACAAGTCCGTCGCATACCCCTATAAATGCTCATTTCAGGCTGTAAGTCATAGGTTGCAACCTTAGGTGACTTTGCATAAGGATTCTGTCTTCTCAGGAAATGGCTCCTCTACGCCGCCATTAAAGAAGAAGGTAACGTGTGCATACTTCTCAGTCTCTGCGGTACGAAGCTGTGTTTTGCCAAGCTTTGAGAGATACCCCGAAGGTGTTCTTAACGTCTATCTTGTTGAAAGCAACTGTCTTGTTTGGCATATTTGAATCATAGTCTGTAAAGCAGACAAACTTAGTCTTAATCCTTCCGCCTCTTCTCTCAAATCCGTCAAAAATCATCATTACAGAAGGCCTTTGATATCTCTCTTGCCCTGTCAGGACGGAAGTTAAAGAAGATGATGCTGTCATCATTTTTAACAGTAGCAACAGGTGCACCGTCTCTCTCAATTACAGTAGGCACAACGAATTCATCGGTTACATCTCCGCCGTAAGAGCTCTCTATGGCAGCCACAGGGTCTGTTGCTGTATTACCTTCACCGTATACCATAGCCTTATATGCAAGCTCCACTCTGTCCCAACGGTTATCCCTGTCCATAGCATAGTAGCGTCCCATTACGGTAGCCACCTTGCCTACGCCAAGCTCATTCATCTTAGCTACAGCATCTGCTACGAAGTCACGTCCGCTCTTAGGGAGGTGTGTCCCTTCCGTCCAGGAAGCAGTGGAGATAAACCTTATCAAGGCCTTCCTTTTTAGCAAGCTCCAAAAGGCCGTACATATGAGTAATATGGCTGTGTACTCCACCATCAGAGAGGAGGCCCATCAGATGAAGTGCACTGTTTTTCTCCTTACAGTTTTTAACTGCTGAGAGAAGTGCCTCATTCTTAAAGAAATCACCGTCCCTCTATCTCCTTTGTAGATTCTGGTAAGCTCCTGATATATGATTCGTCCTGCACCCATATTCATGTGTCCCACCTCAGAGTTACCCATCTGTCCGTCAGGAAGGCCTACAGCCAGGCCGCTTGCATATCCCTTCTTCCAAGGATAAGTCTTCATAATCATATCGAGATTAGGCTTCTTCGCCTGTGCTATTGCATTATAGTCTTCTCTTTCGTTAATTCCAAATCCATCCATTATTAAAAGTACTACCGGTCTTTTAGCCATTATTTTGCTCCTTTTCAAGCATAAAACAAACATACCCCTTAGGGTTTTTTTAACTTGTGCGTTATTATACTATAAAATTATTTCAAAACTCAAATGCAGAAACAAAAATTATCCACATAGGTATACTAGGTTAGCTATGGAAATGAGGCTTTCTGCAAGGATACTGACTCCTTTCTTTTATCCTATCCTCACTTATATTCCCATAGCCTATCAATATATAAGCCTCTTTACTCTCAGGACTTATTCCTATTCTGTGCTTTGAGAGGCCTACAAGCTTTATCCCACTTTTTCTCTGCTCTACTACTTCTTCTTCGGACATTTCAAGCTTAAATTTAACCATGAAAGGTGCATACCCGCATTGCCGCCCATTATCTTTACCTTGTCACCGAAGGCTTTGAGTGAGGGAAATCAACTTATCATGCCTTGATTTATATCTTTCTGGCTTTGTTGATATGCCTTTCATAATGCCCGCCCTGGATGAACTCCGTAAGCACTGCCCGGGTCAATCCTAGGCACCGTGCAGGCTAGGAAGGCAAGTTTTTTCCTGTACACCTTAAGCGCCCGTCAGGAAGCACCATGAAGCCTATCCTTATGGCAGGGGCGATGGTCCTTGAAAATGTACACAGATAAACCACCTTATTTCCCGTATCTATCGCCTTCATAGGAGGGATCGGAAGCCCCTTATATCTAAATTCACTGTCGTGGTCATCCTCTATTATATACCCTGTCATCCTCTCCTGCTGCCCAGCTTAGGATTTCTTTTCTCCTCTTTATAGGCATTACCACTCCTGTAGGAAACTGGTGTGAAGGAGTGAGATACACTGCCTTTGCCTCTGAAGATTTAAGCTCTTCCACCTTAAGTCCATTTTCATCAAGGCTTATAGGCCTAACCTCTCTGTTTAATGATGAAAATATCCTGTAAGCCTGCATATAGGTCGGGTTTTCCATTGCAATTATACTTTTTTCATCTATCAAATGCTCTAAAAGCTGCAAGAGATATCCCGTTCCTGCGCCTATTATCATATTTTCAGGCTTTATGATAAGCCCTCTGTATCCAAAAAGATACTTAGCTATAGCCACTCTTAGCTCCATGTCTCCCTGTCTCTCTCCAAGGTTAAAGAGTTCCTCTCCCCTGTCACGCATACACTGTCTATATAGTCTGTCCCACATCCTGTAAGGGAAGCTCTCCTTGCACAGTGAAAAAGGTGAGAAGTCATATTCATACTCTGGTTCAGGATTGACACTCTCATTTTTATATCGGTAAATTCCTCTTTTTCACTGTTTATCCTGTCTATTTTATTCACATAATATCCGCTTTGAGGGCGGACTTCCACATATCCTTCCGCATAGAGCTGCCCATAGGCTAGGCCCACCGTACTTCTGCTAATCTGAAGGTTGGCGGCAGCCCCTCTGAGGGAAGCTTATCTCCCTCAGTCAGTTCACCATCAGTTATAAGCCCTCTAATCTTTAGGTAGAGCTGCTCATAAAGTGGCATTTTGTGTCTGGATTTAAGTTCAACTGTAAGCTATCTTCTCCTGTTACTCCTGTTCTATATTTGTATTATCCTAAAGCAACCACATATTCACCTACTATCCACGAAGCAGCAACCACGAGAAAGCAAGTCTTCTCGTATCACCCGACCTTTGCGGACAAGGCAGGAAGCTGAAACATATAACTAATCATAAGATAAATCAGTATTATAATCAAGATAATCTAATGACTAATCATTTATTTTGTAAGTCTTAGAGTATAAAAACATTTTTATTTATATGCATGCATAGGACTAGCATAGAAATTCAGCCCTCTTGCGCTAACGCTCTATTCTGTAGTAAAATATAGGTTCAGGGATTTTCATTCTCTGATAGCCAAAACATGAGAGAAACGACTGGTTTCTCATAAAAATAGGAGGACAATATGGTATTATCCTGCAATAACATATCAAAGGAATTTGTCACCGGACCTGTGCTTAAAGAGGTCAGTTTTTCATATAAATGAGCATGAAAAGGCTGCAATAGTCGGCATTAATGGAGCGGGCAAGTCTACTCTCTAAAAATAATCATGGGAGAAATGTTCTGCCGATGGCGGAGATGTATTTATCTCAAAGGGCGCCAGCGTAGGCTATCTTGCACAGCATCAGGAGATAAATACCTCTCTTACCATATTTGACGTGCTCCTTGAGTAAAAGATATCCTAGAGCTTTCCGACAAGATGAGGCTCTTGAGATAAAGATGAAGCAGGCGGACGGAGGCTCTTGACGCCGTATATGAGGATTATTCAAGGGTTACATATGAGTTTGAGCTAAGAACGGTTATGCATATAAGAGTGAAATCACAGGTATACTAAAGGGGCTTGGCTTTGAAGAGGAAGATTTTACTCAGCAAAGGTAAATACTCTCTCGGGAGGTCAGAAGACAAGGGTATATCTGGCTAGGCTCTGCTGTCAAAGCCTGACCTAATCTTGACTTGACGAGCCTACCAACCACCCTTCGACATGAAGGCTATTGGCTGGCTTGAGACCTATCTTAAGAACTTTAATGGAGCAGTTTTGATAGTTGCCCACGACAGATATTTCCTTGATGGAGTTGCTACCAAAATAATCGAGTTGAATAACTGCAGGGCCACTACCTTTATAGGGAATTACACTGACTATGCCGCCAAGAAAAAGGCTCTAAGAGAAGCTGAACTAAAGGCTTATCTTAATCAGCAAAAGGAAATATCCCATCAGGAGGCGGTTATAGAAAAGCTTCGCTCCTTTAACCGTGAGAAGTCCATCAAAAGAGCTGAAAGCCGTGAGAAAATGCTTGATAAGATTGAGCGAATCGATAAGCCTCTTGAGCTTGATGCCTCAATGAGCATAAGTCTAAAGCCTCATAAGGAAAGCGGAAAGGATGTGCTAACTGTAGAGAATTTAAGTAAGTCCTTTGATGAAACCCTTTTTGAGAATCTGAACTTTGAAATAAAAAGGCGAAAGAGTTGCTATAATCGGCGGTAACGGTACCGGAAAGACAACTCTCCTTAAGATAATAAACGGAATCACTCCTTGCGATACAGGTAAGATAACCCTTGGAGCAAATGTTGAGATAGGCTATTATGACCAGGAACATCAGGTGCTGCACTATGACAAATCCCTGTTTGATGAAATATCTGATGACTATCCTTATTTAACCAATACTGAAATAAGAAATGTGCTCGCAAGCTTCCTCTTTACCAAGGATGATGTATTTAAGCTTGTAGGCTCGCTTTCAGGTGGCGAAAAGGGACGTATATCCCTTGCAAAGCTTATGCTTTCAGAGGCCAACTTTCTTCTCCTTGACGAGCCTACCAACCACCTTGACATCACTTCCAAAGAGATTCTTGAGGATGCACTGAACAACTACGAGGGAACTGTTCTCTTTGTAAGCCACGACAGGTATTTTATCAATAAAACTGCTACCCGCATCCTGGATTTAACAGGCAAAAGGCTCATCAATTACATAGGAAACTATGACTATTATCTTGAGAAAAAGGAAGCCCTAGAGGCTGCACTTTTAGACGAGCTTCCTAAGGAAGACCAGCCTGTAAGTACGTCTGCAAATAAGCAGAACCAGCAGACCAAAGAGGAGCAAAAGAGCTAGGAAGATACAAAATGAACTAAAGAGGATTGAAGATGAAGTCGCAAAAGCTTGAGGAGGCTAACGCAAAGCTTGACGAAGAGCTTGCCAATCCGGGAGATTGCCGCAAATGTAGGTAAGCTTTATGGAGCTTCACAAGCAAAAAGAGGCAAATGATGAGCGTATAAATACTCTTCTTGAGCGTTGGGAGGAATTATCCGAAAATGTCTGATATTATAATGGATACTCTTAGGATAGACGGAGGATTATACTTGTGATAAACCCTCCTTTAGCTTACGATGAGAATATAACTCTAAGGTTTATAAACAAAATTTCAAGGAAGATAAGTCTTCTTTCTTATTTCCGCCCTTTATGGAAATTTCGACTGTGTGGAGGCGAAATCGTATCAGATGAGGCTGCCTATGACCTATATGATGGTTTGAAGAGGGATGTAAGTTATGAGGATATCTTTGTCTTTGAAGCCATAAATGCCCAAGTCTCCACCTCTGCTGGAGAAAATACATACAGTATTAATTCCCTTTACCGAATATATAAAAGAGGTAATCAAGACTCAAAAATGTGATAAAATCCACCAGTTTAACGGATGAATTTGAAGCCTTGATGCAAAGCCCCCTTTTTATAGTGATTTTCTTAACGAATTCAGACTTTACCTCCTCTGAAATCCTTATATTGAAGGGTTGTTTACAGTATGCCTTTTTCTAACAGGTATATCTGTTAATGAGCTAATACAGGAAATTAAGGAGAATATAGAGGAAGGTGCTAACAAAAAACAGCTCAGAAAGGAATTTATCAATGTGCTCAGGCAAAGACTGGCTTAGTAAGCCATTTTCACATATATACGTGGAAGATAAAAATAAAAATCACCCTGTAGCAGGGGACATTCTTTCTCACTTTAAGAGCAGCACCATCATTGATATAAGGCATTACAAGGATGTCTTTACTCCTTCGAGGGCAGAATCTCCTCTTAGCAAAGAACTCTCCCTCCCTTATCCTTGCAAAGAAAGAGGGCAGGCTAATCTATGAGGGTGCTCCTGTTTGTGAAGATTTTTGGCAATGAGCATTTCTACACCCTCTTATAATGAACTGCTACTATGACTGTGAATACTGCTATCTCCAGGAATGTACCTTCAGCCAACATCGTAATCTTTTGTAAATATTAATGAAGTTTTTAACGAACTTGAGAGCTTACTAAAGGAACATCCTGTGTATATCTGCATTTCATACGATACCGACCTCCTTGCCCTGGAGGGCTTTACAGGCTTTGTAAAAAGAATTTATAAAGTTCACTGCCTGCCATAAGAATCTAACTGTAGAGTGCCGTACAAAGAGCGCCAATATAGGAATCATAAAAGAAATATATGGATGAAGGACTGGATGTGCCTGCTAACTTCATCTTCGCTCTGGACCTTATCCCCCTGCTTTGATTGCTGAGAAATACAGAGCATAAAACCCTGATTTTACAAGCGAAGCAGGCCGTAAAAAGAAGCGTCTCAAGCTTGGGCTAAGCCTTAGACTCTGCTTTGATCCTGTACTTAAGGTCCCTGATTATGAGGTCTCTATACTCCGATATGCTTGAGAGGGTATTTAGAGAGATTGCTCCTCATTGCCTTCGCGATATAAGCATAGGCGGCTTTAGGACTTCAAAGGAGTTTCTCTCAAAAATGAGAAAGAGGCGTGAAAGCTCTGCTATATTAAGCTATCCCTATGTGCTTGAAGACGGAGTTTATTCTTATGGAAATGATAGAAATAAAAAGCTGACCGGTTTTCTCATAGACCGATCAGCTGGATACATTGATAAATCAAAGATTTTTACTTGGGAATAGGCATCATTTGATAACGACTGTATGAATGGTTCTATTCCCTTTTTATCAATGACGTAGAGGTATATACCCCTCTTTAGCTTAGTGATTTCTCATTCTTTTTATTAAGACTTAGCTTGGTTCCCTTCTTACTCTTGGTAAAGTATGAATCTCCTTTTGCCCTTGGCATACCTTACTAAAGATACATCCTTATCCTTATCACTTATCTTTACAAGAACCTTGCCGTCTTTTGTAAGGGATAGGAAGATAAGAGGTGCCTTCCCTTTAAAGCCTTCTTTCAAAGCGCTTCTTGCTCCTCTGCTTTCTATAGCTTCATCTTTTCTTCTTTGCTTCCTCAGACTTCTTTACTTCTTCAGTCTTCTTAGCTTCTTCCAAGCTTTTTGCTTCCTCAGCCTTTTTAGCCTCTTCAATCTGTCTTTCCTTCCGCCTTCTTCTCTTCTACTCTTTATTCTCGGTCACAAAAGACTGGTAATTACTAAGTGCATAAGCACAGGCCCGTCTGCATTTCATATGCCTCCTGTGACACCTTGCCCACAAGCCTCAGGAAGTACCTTAACACCTCCAAGTATGGACTGCCTTACCTGACTTAGGGTAATGCCTGGGAAAGTCAGAGTAAAGAAGAGCTGCAGTTCCCACTCACATGAGGGGCTGCCATTGACGTACCTGTCATATAGGCATAAGGCGAGGACATTTTTCCTGATGCATAGCCTGCATTAAAGCTCGCTGTATCTATCGTGCTAGTATCCTTGCCCCTCGGTGCCGCAAGGTCTACGTGGTTATTACTGTAGTTAGAGCTGGTTGAAGATTGCCATCCGCCTGAAGGTTGGCAACAGTTATAATGTTGTTGTATCTGAGGAAGCAGGATATATTGGTCTCTGTATCATGTTATAGCCTATGCCTGTATTTTCATCTCCATTACCTGCTGCTACCACAAAGAGCATTTCTGAATCTCTGATGGCCTCTTCAAGGTATCTGTCAGGCTTATCCGTACCAAAGCTGAAGTTACATATCGTTGCACCCATGCCTCTGCATACTTTATTGCTTCAATTATACCCGAGGTAGAGCCGGACTCGTCATCTCCTCCAAGCGCCTTTTAGCACCATGATTTTCACCGTACTGTTACCTGCTGATTCCTGCCACTCCCTTAGTGTTGTTATTGGCAACTATGGTTCCTGCTATGTGGGTTCCGTGGCATCGTCCTTGCCATTGTAGATGACATTGTTATCATCATAGAAGTTCCAGCCGTTTACATCGTCCACGTAGCCGTTACCATCATCATCTATGCCATTTCCCGGTATCTCTCCTATTTACCCAGAGCACATTTTGCAGGTCTTCGTGGCGGTAATCCACTCCTGTATCAATGATAGCAACTATGGTTTCACGCCTTCCACTGCTGTACTTTGCACGAGCCTCAGGAAGGCTTATGTCTATCTCGCTTACAGCCTTAACACTTGTTACAGGCTGCTTAGTAAAAGCTTGCCTCCAACCTGCTCGTTGTGATTTAAAATCGCCTCTATTCTCCATTCCCCACTGGTAAAATGAAGTATTTATCACTAAAACTAACCTTGTCGTCAAATGCCTTGTATACTACTTCTAGTACCTGCACAGGCAATACCCTTATCTAATCCTGCAAAGCTCGATTGTAGAGAGCCCTATGCCTAATATTGCGGTTATTACTGCCTTTTTAAGTCTCATTTATATCTCCTTCTTCAAATATCCATACAGATTTCTTTTCATTTTACTATATCATAACTCAAAAATAAGTCATATATTGTTTTTATCGGATGTTTTTAAGTCAGAATAAAGTCAAAGTTAAAAAGTTGATATCCTAACATGTACAATGGTAAGTCAATCAATATTGAGAAACGAGATAGACAATGAATTCACAAAATAAAAGACAAACTGATAATTTCCTCATTCAGGAAGCATACTGGCTGCAACCTCGATACTTGTCCGCATCATAGGTCTGGTATATGCAGGGTTCCGATAGCATGATACTTGGAAATGAAGGAATGGGTTATTACGGCTATGCCTTTGAAATATATAACTTTTTGCTTCATCATTTCCTCATGACGGCATGCTCATGGCTGTGTCCAAAGCTGGTATCCGAAAGAACTGCTAAAGAAAGAATACACCAACTCACTTAAGCTCCTTCTTGGCGCTTTGATAGTAGCTGTAACCTCAGGCGGTATCTTGTCCGCCGGAGCTTTACTGGGCAGGCTTTATATCTACCCATATGTTTGCCAATCCGGCTATCCAGATACCTCTAAGAGCACTGGCTCCAACTGTGTTGGTTTCTGCTGTTCTAGGCGTGGTAAGAGGATTTTTCCAAGGCAAGGGAACTATGGTTCCTACTGCAATATCACAGCTTTTTGAGCAGGTGGTAAACGCAGCATCATAAGTGTATGGGCAGCCTTTGCATTTGCAAAGCTCACAGCGCATCTATGAATATAGTCGCATACGGTGCGGCAGGCGGTGTTACCGGTACCTTTGCCGGTGCATTTGCAGGACTATGTTCATCTCCTTCCTTCTCTTTGTCAATATGCCTATACTTGAGAGGCAGAGAAAAAGAGACCATGGCGAGCCAGGCCATGCCGTATCTAATAAAGGTAATACTTGCACAACCTCTGTACCCGGTGCTGTAGCCAGATACTTGTAAGAAGCAACGGCCTTATTTCAATGACCTTGTTTATAACATCCTCAATCACAAGGGGTTTGCAAAAGAGACCTATACTGCGCTTTATGGCATATATGAAAGGTAAATTCCTTCTTCTTTTGCAACATAGTAATGGGAATCACCAGTGCGATTGCTAACTGCTTCCATCCCTTCCTCAGTAAGGGGCAACGTGCTTAGCACCAAAAAGGAAGTAGGTAAAAAGGTAAGAATGGCACTTAAGTTCAACCTCATCATCGAATTCCTGCAACCATCGGTCTTGACCATACTTGGAGAGCCTATTATAAGGTTACTTTTTGGGGATCACAGATCCTGTCATAGGAAAAGTCATGACTGTCAGGGCTGCTACAATTGCTCTGTATACTGTGTCCATCCTATTCTGTACTATAATTCAGAGTATATACAGTATGAGTGATACCTGTAGTTATCAACCCAATCGCAATGCTTGTTGTCATCGTATTTTACATACATCCTGCTTATGTACACCAACCTTAATATCTTCGCTCTTGTACTTGGCGGTATGCTGATGCCTGCGATAGTTATAGTGCTTTGCACGCTTATTATAAGATTGCAGCTTAGAATAAGGATTGAATTATTTAGAACCTTTGTCATCCCTACTATTGCCTCAGGAATAATGGGAGTAGTTGTATACTTTATCTATAACATAGTGCTTAAGTTTACAGGAAGATACACTGGGGCCCTCTTATCCCTGCCTATTAGATAGTTTTACTTTCTTTGTATTTGAGATACTATTAAAGGAGTAAATAAAAGAACTGCATAATTTCCCTAGGGACATTCAATCATAAGACTGGCTCAAGTTACGCTTGATGAGATAAAATAGCTTTTGGCGGTTCTCATAAGCAGTATATACATATCCGCTACAGCAAGATTTCTCTGAGAATTTTTACAGGATAAGATATTTTTGAGAAATTAGATTGCAATAAGATACCACCCAGGACGTCCTCATAAGAATCCTGTTTTCAGGCTCCTTTAGTAGTGAGTGCGCCGGGTGGTTTTTATTTCATTTATTAAATAATGCGCTTTTCCAAAAGCATTTGACAACCTTTGATACAGGATTGCTACAGATGCACTTTTGCACTGTATCATTATAATTTGTTATTCGATAGCTTATTTACTTACTTTAACCCTTGCAAGAATGTGATCACATCATTTAGAGTTCCTGCTCTCATCTCAATGATTTTTACTCAGCTCTTCATCAGGCTCTGAAAGGTCCGGAACCATAATTACATCCACTCCCTGCACCGTGTGCTGAGCAGACTCCGTTTGGAGAGTCCTCTAGTGCCAGACAGTCCTCAGGCTTCTCATCTATCTGCGAACAGGCTAGAGGTAGATATCCGGATCAGGCTTTCCTTTTTCACCATATCAGCACAGATAATCTTGTCAAAGCATTCTAAAAGCTCAACTTCTTTTAGGTATTTCCTTGCCCTGTCCTCGGGCGTTGCGGTTACCAGAGCCCTCTTTATACCATTTTCTTTAAGATATGCCAGTATTTCATCTACGTAAGGCTTCTTCTCTATTCCGTGCTTTTTGAAGCTCCTCTTCCATTATTTCTTTGCGTCTGTCCCTTACCTTATCATAATCAAAGGTTGGACCAAAGAAGCCCTGCATGATAGGCTCTGCGTATTCTTTGTTACAGCTTCTAAGATAAAAGCTGTTCCTTCTCTGTCATCTTCAAAAGCCCTAGTTCTCTTGCTGCCTGTATCCAAGCCTTCTGATAATGCTTTTCGGTGTCTATAATAAGTCCGTCCATATCAAACAAAACCGCTTTATACATAATGTCTCCTTTAAAACTATTCAAGATAGAATCCCACTTTGCACTATCCACCGCTTATGGCAGACCGCAAAAGCACACTGCCGCAGTGTTGCTCCATTCGTAAATCTCTTACTTTTCTAAAGCTAACACTCATTAAATACCTTTATACATTTAACTCTAAAATCATAAAAGAGCCGGCACAAAACTGTGACAGCTCCGTAAAAATTATACTCTCTTAAGATATTCGCCTGTTCTTGTATCAATCTGGATTCTGTCACCCTGATTTACAAAAAGAAAGAGTACATAGACTGTAGCTCCGGTCTCAACCACTGCAGGCTTTTGTAGCACCTGTAGCTGTATCACCCTGTAAAGCCCGGTTCAGTATCAGTAATCTCAAGCTCTACAAAACATAGGTGGCTCAATTGAGAATACCACACCGTTGTGTGAGAGCATTGATACTGTCCTCATTCTCCTTAACAAACTTAAGTGAGTCACCAACCTGCTCAGAGTGTAAGTGCGAGACTGCTCATAGGTTTCATTGTCCATGAAGTTGTACATATCTCCGTCAGCGTACATATACTGCATCATTTCTTTCTGTCTATTCTGCTCTGAGGGAATTTCTCAGTAGGGGCGGAATGTAGTCTCTTTAACACCACCATTCTTTATGTCTCTAAGTTTGGTACTGAACAAAAGCTGCACCTTTTTCCCGGTTTAATATCTTTGAAACTCAATAATCCTGGAAAAACACTGTTGTCAATCTCGACTGTAGAGCCATTCCTGAAATCGCCTGCTGAAATCATTAAAAATTCCTCCTTAAAAAGCTTATCATAAAATTAAAGTTCCTAAATCTTAGGACACCGTCTCTTTATTCTACTACAATTTTCGTTTATTTCAAGATGCTATTTTTGCTTAGTATTGGAGAAATCATTTAAGTAGTTTTTCAACTTAAATGCAACATAGTGTTGCACCTACTTTGACGGATACCCCTGTTGCATTTACATTGAAAAAATATCGTTGCTTTTACTTTGAAAAATAATGTTGCACTTACATTGAAAGGTGCCGTTGCTTTTTACTTTGAAGGTGATGTTGCTTTTAGCCTGAAATACCTTATATTCTTCATTTAGACCCTTGTTTTTATTCTTGCTGTGCTTTTATTCATAGGTAACTAAAAATCATACTAACAAAAAGGAGTTCCTATGAACAAGAAGAAACATCTTACTAATGCTGAACGCATCAAAATCGAAAACCCTGCTCTCACAGGGCTTTTTCAATCAGAAGTATTGCTGATTTCCTTGAGAAATCCCCTTCTACCATTTCAAGGGAGATAGGCAGGCATTCAATTGTCAAAACCCCTAACACCTGCGACTGCAACGATTATACCGGATGTAATGTCAAACACATCTGCGGTTCTAAAGACTGTAATAAGAAATGCCGCTCATGCCATCTTGCTAAAAAATACTGTGAGCATTACAGCAAAAGAAGCTGTGAACACCGGAATGGTTCCAAGGTAAAACTATGTAACGGCTGCACAAAAAGAGGATACTGCCGACTTGAAAAACATTTCTATGATGCTAAAAAAGCCCAGGCAGAATACTGTGATACCCTTATACAGTCCCGTAACGGCTTTGACCTTACCCTCGAGGATATGACAAGGATAAACAGCATAATCTCCCCACGTATAAAAAAAGGACAGTCTCTTTACCATATAGCTAAGAACAATGGGGATGAACTAAACATAAGCGAATCTACCTTAAGAAGGCTGGTTATGGCAGGCGAAATGGATGCCGGAATAATAGACCTGCCACAGGCTGTAAAACGAAGAAAACGAAAGGTTAGAATTGTACCAAAGCTAAAAAACCCCAAAAAAACAGGGCACCTGTATTCCGATTTTAAAAAATATCTTTCAGAAAACGACGTGCCTGTAGTACAGATGGATTGTGTTGTAGGCAAAAAAGAAGATTCACGGGTACTGCTGACACTGCACTTTACTCAATTCCACATGCAGCTAATATTCGAGGCTTAAGGAGCATACTTCAAAAATGTGTTACAGACTTGTTTGATAGTTTAGAGAAAAACTGGGAAAAGAGCTGTTTGCTATGTGTTTCCCTCTGATACTAACCGATAATGGGCATGAATTCTCAAATATAGATGGCATGGAGAAATCCATATACGGCGGAAAGCGCACAAACATCTTCTTTTGCGAACCGAACCGCTCTGATCAAAAAGGACAGTGCGAAAATAACCATAAGCTTATAAGGACTATCCTTCCGAAAGGGACGTCTTTTAGCAGACTTACAAACAAGGACACGCTATTGGTCACGAACCATATAAACAGCTATGTACGAAAGTCTTTGTTTGGTAAAAGTCCATTTGAAATAGCTATGAACGCACTGCCGGCGGAGTTCTTTACAAAACTAAAGCTTAAAAGGATAAACGAAAGTGATGTAAATTTAACTCCAAAACTATTAAAAACACTAAACCAGAGATAAAGTAAATACCCTTCAAAAGTAAACGCAACACTAAAAACCGTTGCATTTAACCTGAAAGATGTGGTTTTCAGGTCTGTTTGTTATACCCTTTTTCGACTAAAAAGCAATAAAATCAAACCAAATTTGATTAAATTCAGTCTGATTTTATTGATATAATTTTATCATTTTATCTGGCAATAGTGTTGCATTTACTATTTTTATAAAGTGTTGCACTTACCTTGAAAAATCTGGCAGAAATCATTTAGAGAGTTCTTACGAATTCTTAAAAATATATTACCTCTTTAATATTTATACCATTTTGCTGTATAATATTAAACGAGACAAAGGTATACTTTTATTTAATAGTCGTTAACTATTTTTCATAAAGGAGAAGAACAATGAAAATCATCAGACATGAAATGTCCTCAGTGTCAGAAATCTCGATATCAAGGGAAGATCAGATGGGAAAATTCACTACCTGTCCTTATTGTGGCACCAAGTTCTTACTTGAAGAGGAGAAACCTAATATCAACCAGACTATCAATATCAAGGAGCTTCCTATATAGGCGACACCGGAAGAGTCCTGATTATAACAGGAAAACAGCGTCAAGTGCCGCTGCAGCCTCTGGCAGATCATTTTCTGTATAATTGGAGCAGTTTTCATCATCTTTGTTCCACAGATTCTAAGAAGTACATCAAACTGATGATGTATATAGTGATAATGGCTCTGCAACGAGAGTCCGAAGAATCAACTGCTTCGCCTTTTTGTCACATATAGAACAAAAGCCTGAAAAGCAAGCGGTGATAGACTTCGTTGAAGCCGTATTTAAAAAGCCTCTTTCCGAGATTAAAAAGGCTGATTATGAGTCCATCAAATATCTAAAGGTAGATGAGAGGCTGTTCCGATTACTTCAGAAAAAGATGACAGCACTCCTTGGATATTTACATATGCAAAGAAAACAGCTGACTATGGTGCTCCGGATAAACCTGTTAAGCTTAAAATTGCAGGTACCAAGAACATAACAGAAGAAGATTTTCAGGTATTTACAGAGCTTGAGACCTTGGATTTTAGTAATGAGGGCGATATAGTACCTGCAGGCGATAGTTATGATACTACAGACTTTAGAAACCTTTAAAAAGCTTCACTATTATACGGGTACTTCTTCCGAATACTTAACACATCTGCCTGCCTTAAACGTAAGCAATATCTATGGTCTCGGCACTACGAGCTTGTACGACATAGAAAAGAATCTAGCAACATTAAAGACCTATAAGAACCTTAAAGTGCTTAACTTTACAAGTCTTAAAAAGGAGATGCTATAAAGAGTTTGTCCTTCCTTTTCATTTCTAATGTTGAGATACTCTCTTGGCTTTCTGAGAAAAAGACACAGGATTTGGCAGGTGTACCTCACTTACAAGCTTAAGTCCCTTTCAATTAACGGCTATGATACCACCTTTGAACATTTCAACGTATTTAGCGCGGTATACCACAGATTGAAAGCCTGTTTTTAAGAATGTAAAGGACCTTAAGACTCTTGATTTTGTTAAAAATATGCCATACTTAAAGAGCCTTAGTATAGACAGCTGTCCTGTTATTAAGCTTAATGGCTTAAAAACTGTATATCACTTACTTCGCTTACACTTTCGATAGCTGTGGAATTGACTGATGTAAGCGCTCTTGCTACATTAAAGAGCCTTAGAAGCTAAGTATATCCGGTATATGGAATTATAATATAACCTTTCCTAATCTTAGCAAGCTCACCGCTCTTAGCGATGTAGATATAAAACTAGGGATCTAAGATATAATATCGGGTATCGTCATCAATAAAGAGCTTGAGATAGAAGACATAGGCAGCGAATCTTACTCTTTTCCGACCTGTTGCGGGTATGAATCAACCTTGAAGAGCTTACTCTCTATGACTACGACTGGTTAATTAAGCCTGATGATGGCGCAGTATCTGGCAAAGCTTCCTAAGCTTAGAACAATAAATTTTTGGATACGGAAGCATTTGCCCACTATGGAGATTATACAGATGTGTTCACACTGCCTCAGGTAACAAAAATAGTTAGTTTTCTCTCCGAAATCGGACGGTTCAGGTATGACTACATTATACTCTCTGTAAAGATCTAAGGATAATAAAGTCCTTAAGGAGCTTGATCTATCAGGAACTGAGATTTATACCAATGATAGTGTGGACAAGGGAGGCACTGATAAGTTTTGGTGTATATGCCATCGGTTTCTCTCTCATTTCCCTAATCTTAGGGAAGCAACCTGGCAAATACCTATATAGAAAATCTTGACTTTGTAGATAAGATGCCTTTACTTGAGGAGCTTAGCGTTTCCGGAAATTATGTGACTGACGTGTCTAAGCTATTAAAGCTTAGAAACTTAAGAAACTGACCTGTGATACGGATATGATTAAGAATCTTGATTTGCTGCCTAAGAGTGTGAAGGTAAACCAGTAGGTTGTTTGGCTAATGTGATTGGAATAAACTAAGTGACGCTCCTACCTTTTGCATTGCTCATAGGACAGCTGCTTCGCAATCGCCTCTGAGCAACACCAAAAACAGACCAGTTATTTTATTAAAAATCACATTAGCCACGATGAGTAGCTAATGTGGCTGTCTTTAATTTGAGTATTCTAGTTAGCATTTGCTTAGATTTATGGCATCAGCTCCAGAATAATTCGCCGTCACGATAGGCCTGTGCACTGCACTTGTCAATCGCAGACGGCTAGTTTATATGCGCGAACTTTCCCTCCCTCAGCCTTCAATTCAAACAGCAGTGGCTCGATAATGCCTAAAGCGAGCGCATTAGGTTTTCCGTAATCATTCTGATACCTTCGCCGGCATCTTTCAGAAAAACCGGGCGAGTCTGGACATTCATCAGCCACTGCGTAACTTGGTCTCTTAATGATACACGGACTGCTCGTGCTCCGCACTCCCGCAGTCCTACAGAGAGAAAGCCCACGCTGGCGAGCTTGTGGTGGGGCTTTCTCTATTCATTATCATTACATCATTCCCCATGCGCAGGGCACCCATTCCTGCTGGAGCTGCTGGGCAGCTTCTTTGATGTCTGCCACAAAGGGCTTTCTGTGGTAAGAGTGTGGAAGCCACGCTAGTAGCGTTCTGAAGTGCACTTCTTGTTACCTTTACAGGGTCAAAGGATACCAGCCTTTACAAGGTCTACATAGTCTTCTTTTGAGTGCGTCAAAACCGAAATCCTGCCTTGCCTTCTTTTACCTTACTGGTGATAACTGCTCCTTCAGAGTCCTGCATTGGCAGCTATCTCTTAAAGTGGAGCCTCAAGTGCCTTAAGAACTACCTTAGCGCCTGTCTTCTCATCTCCTTCAGAATTGTGGCGGCAAAAGCTTCTCACATCCTTTTGAAGCGTGGATGTAAGCTGAGTACCACCTGCGATTATTCTCTTCTTCTATAGCTGCCTTGGTAGCTGCAGGAGCATCTTCCATACAGAGCTTATTCTCTCTCATTTCAGCTTCTGTAGCACCTACGCGGATAACTGCAACACCGCCTGCAAGCTTAGCAAGTCTTTCCTGAGGCTTCTCTGTCAAAATCAGAAGTTGTCTCCTTCAATCTGGCTTCTAATCTGAGCAACCCTTGACTTAATAGCCTCTGAGCTCGCCTCTCTCCGTCAACTATAGTTGTATTTTCTCTCTGAACCTTCACGCTCTTAGCACGTCCAAGCTGTTCAAGTGCATGGCATCCCTTAAGTTCAAGACCAGCCTCGCTTGAAATTACCTGTCCGCCTGTAAGTATAGCGATATCCTGAAAGCATTTCTTTTCTCTCTGTCGCCGTATCCACGGGCCTTAACTGCTGCTAAACTACATTGAAGGTACCACGTTTAGCTTGATTTACAAGTGTTGTAAGAGCCTCACCCTTCAGCATCCTCAGCGATTATAAAGTCTTTGCTCCTGCTGTACAATCTGCTCAAGAAGTGGAAGTATATCCTGAATGTTGCTTAGCTTCTTATCTGTGATAAGGATGTATGGATTGTCAAGACAGCTCCATCTTATCCATATCTGTGCACATATAAGCTGATACATAACCTCTGTCAAACTGCATACCTTCTACGAGGTCAAGCTCAGTCTTCATAGTCTTGCTCTCTTCAACAGTGATAACACTCGTCCTTGCTTACCTTTTTCCATAGCATCTGCAACAAGTGTTCCTACCTCATCATCTCCTGCTGAAATAGCGGCTATTCTCTGTACGTGATCCTTTACCCTTTACAGGTGAGCTCATCTTTGAAATAGCCTTTTACTGCACACTCTACAGCCTTCTTCATTCCCTTCAGTATGATAAGGTTAGCTCCTGCTGCAAGGTTCTTTCATACCTTCATGATCATAGCCTGAGGCAAGAACTGTAGCTGTAGTTGTACCATCACCTGCTACGTCATTAGTCTTGGTTGCAGCTTCCTTTACAAGCCAGTGCTCCCTATGTTCTCGAATTCATCAGGAAGCTCTATCTCTGCAATCTAGCCCACCGTCATTGGTAATAAGTGGTGCACCATAGCTCTTATCAAGAACTACGTTTCTTCCCTTAGGTCCCAAAGTTACGCTAACTGTATCTGCTGAGCTGATTAACACCAGCTTCAAGGGCTTTTCTAGCCTCTGTGCCAAAATTTAATCTCTTTTGCCATTTTCTTTCTCCTTACATATATATTAAATATTCGTAATCAGATTGCTCTAATTATTCAACAACTGCAAGAATGTCTGAGCTGTAACTCATGATATACTCTTCATTCTCAAGCTTTACATTGGTTCCTGCATATTTAGAATAAATAACTTTCTGTCCTTTTTAACCTGCATGCTTACTACCATCTATTACTCCGCCAGGGCCTACAGCAACAACTTCAGCCTGCTGTGCTACTCCTGAGCTGATCAGGTGTATAATACCTGACTTTGTGGTCTCTTCTGCCGCTATCTGCTTTTAATACAACTCTGTCGCCTAATGGTACTAATTTCATCTTAGTTCCTCCTTTATATTAAATCACTATGTAATTCATATTATTAGCACTCTTTCTATGTGAGTGCTAAACCATAATCATATAATAACCTCTTTTAGATATTTTTGCAAGTAGTTTTTAAATTATCACAAAATTGTCACAATTAAAACATCTACAGCACTAGAAACCGCCTCTTCCACCGTCTTTCTTACTGTATGTCTCTCGAGGCTTTAGCCTCTGTGGCAGGATAGCCTACAGGAAGATGGCTATCAGCTCATATCCTTCATCTCAGGAAATTCCTCCTTAAGTAAGGTGCATCAAAATGTCCTACAGGTGGTCCCCAGTCCCAGCTCAGTTGTCTCAAAGCATCATGCGTAGCTACTATCGGTGTCATCTACCTCCAGCAAAGTTGTGGTTATCAAACTTCCTTACCACGGGCCTCATCCTCTTTGGCACCAACTGCAGAAGAAAACCCCGCTCCAAACTGATATCTGTTTGCCTTTGCAAGCTTTTCCTTAGCCTCAGTGCTTTCTATAAGCCATATCTTATAAGGCTGTGCATTGGTTGCAGTTGGAGCAAGTATGCTTCTGCTTCGATGATTTTTATCAAGCTTCTCCTACTCAACCTTCTTATCTAACTAGCTGTCTACAGGAATATCTCTCCTTGCTAGCTTTAGAAAATCCATGGTTACCTCCTAATGTAATCACTATAATTCTTATTTTAAACAAGCCCCAAAAGTATCACATCAATTGGGGCATATTTTGTACACAAAATTTATAACAAACTTATACTTGAAGAGAATACTTATTGCCTATAGGGCTGTTGCCAGAAATTCGTATATCCTAACCCATACATTCTGGCCTCTTTTTAGCCTTAAAGTGTATAGCTTTTATCACCTCATAGTAACCTTGGATACAGCTTTCTTTTGACTTATTATTTACAAAAACCTCTACCTTGTAAAGCATATGTTTAACATTGTCGCCTGTATCTATGCTTAGCTTGTATTTTGCCGGTCTTTGCTGCCTTAAAGGTGAAGAAGTCTTCATCAGAGCTATGTTTAAAATATTGGCATACTTAGTTCCGCTCAAGTTTATTTGCCTTTGAAGCTTCCAGTTATTCTCGACTTCCATTTACCACTCTTAACGTATTTACCTTCAGCTTGTATTCAATCTCTACCGGTGCAAAGGTACTTACGGCAAGCTTAGGATGGATTCTTATGTATATTTTCTGTCCCTTTGCTAGAGGCAGCTCAGGAAGTGTTACGTCCTTATTTATGCCAGCTTCTTTATAAATAGAGCTTTTTATCCTCATAGATTTCCAAATTCCATCCACCTAATATCTTGACTTGGGACAAAATCAAGTGTTTCCAAATGAAACCTTGGTATAGCCGGTCTCGGGTATCTGATATACAAAAATAATCCTCATCATCTTTATTTGAAGAGACCTTTGACAGCGCCTCCTGTAGGTATCTCGTTGGCATCAATATACTTATTGTTATTCTCGGTTTCATAGTCACTGTCTGCATAGGTGTGGAAGTTTAAGTTATATTTCCACTCCTTTAGGCATAAACATAGAAGATTTGATGCCGCTTTCAACAGAAATGTACACGGTTTTCCCTTGGCAAAGGCAAAATTTGCGCTGGTAAACTGCGCTTTTATCAGACACCCTGGTATAAGCTCTTCCTTATTTTTCATCATATGCCTTGAGGTCCAGCCATTGTTACCTCATCCTCTTTGATGCATCAAAGTTTAAGGTTATATTCTGATATCCCTTTTCGATCAATAACCACCTTATACATATTATTGATCCTTGTCCTCTATGCTTCTTACCACATTGAGATTAGGTGTAATATCTTCTGAGGTGGTTTCTGCCTTTTACTAAGCCGAGATACTCCGAGAGAAGCCGCTAAAATGCGCCTCCAAAGGCAAGTCCCATTATCTTTCTTTTCATAAAATACCTCAATCAAGCACAGACAATAAACAACATTTTAACTCTTTAATTATACCTTTTCGTGAAAATATTCAACACTAACAGGGCAAAATATCCCTCCTCGGTCACCCTGAGGAGGGATAAAGATTAACTTAGATATTATTTAGTTTCTAATTAAAGCTTGGGACCTGCTGCAACAAGTGCCTTACCAGCCTCGTTGTTTCTCATACTTAGCAAAGTTCTTGATGAATCTTCCAGCAAGGTCTTTTTGCCTTCTCATCCACTCAGAAGCATTTGCATAAGTATCTCTAGGGTCAAGAATATGTATCAACACCTGGAAGCTCTGTAGGAACTTCAAAATCAAAGTAAGGAATCTTCTTTTGTAGCAGCCTTGTTTACATCACCATTAAGGATGGCATCAATGATACCACGTGTATCCTTGATGGATATTCTCTTGCTACCTGTTCCGTTCAGCCTGTATTTACGAGATAAGCCTTGGCTCGCTCTTCTTCATCTTCTTAACAAGCTCCTCAGCATACTTTGTTGGGTGAAGCTCAAGGAAAGCCTGTCCAGAAGCAAGCAGAGAAGGCAGGTGTGGGCTCTGTGATACCACGCTCTGTACCTGCAAGCTTAGCAGTAAATCCTGAAAGGAGTAATACTGTGTCTGCTCAGGTGTAAGTATAGATACAGGAGGAAGTACTCCAAAAAGCATCTGCTGAAAGAATATAACGTTCTCTGCAGCAGGAGCAGCTGATACAGGGCGTACAATCTTCTCAATGTGGTCGATAGGATAAGATACACGTGTATTCTCTGTTGTGCTTCCATCATAAAATCAATCCTGCCACTTGCATCTGAGTTTACGTTCCTCAAGAAGAGCATCTCTTCTGATAGCATTGTAGATATCAGGCTCAGACTCCTTATCAAGGTTAATAACCTTAGCGTAGCAGCCACCCTCGAGTTGAATACTCCGTTGTCATCCCAGCCGTGCTCATCGTCATCACCGATAAGAGACGCTTAGGATCTGTAGAGTGTGGTCTTACCTGTTCCTGAAGACCGAAGAAGATAGCTGATGCTTTCCATCCATATCTGTATTAGCAGGCAGTGCATTGAGCCATACCCCTTAAAGTGAGGTAATAGTTCATCATTGAGAACATGCCCTTCTTCGTCTCACCACCGTACCAGGTATTAAGTATAACCTGCTCGCGGCTTGTAATGTTAAATACTAAGCTGTCTCAGAGTTAAGCCCTAACTCCTTGTAGTTCTCAACCTTAGCCTTAGAAGCATTGTAAACGATGAAATCAGGCTTGAAGTTCTCAAGCTCTTCTGCGGTTGACAATGAACATGTTGGTTACAAAGTGGAGCCTGCCAAGCAACCTCAACGATGAAACGAACTGCCATTCTTGTATCTTTGTTAGCACCACAGAATGCATCAACTACGAAGGGAGACGCTTCATTAAAGCTCTTCCTGTGCAAGCTTCTTAACTACATCCATGCTTCCTTTGAAGCAGGGTGGTTATCATTCTTATACTCAGGTGTTGTCCACCATACTGTATCCTTAGAATTCTCGTCCTAACGATGAATTTATCCTGAGGAGAACGACCTGTGTAAATACCTGTCATTACGTTAACAGCGCCAAGCTCTGTTACCTGTCCCTTTTCATAACCAGTGAGTGTCTCCTTGGTCTCTTCTTTTGAAGAGCTCATCATAAGAAGGGTTGTGAGACGATCTCTGTTGATTCCTGTAATGCCATACTGTGTTAAATCAATCTTTGCCATTCTGTTTGTACCTCTTTCTTTGTGTTTATATTGTTCTTTTATGCTAACAAAACCATTCCCTGCTTTTAGGGCTTTATTTACAGTTAATTTAGAATAAATAAAATTAAAGCGTGAATAATTGAAATCAAACGAGAAATTTTAAAACTTTCCCTAGTGTGATTATACACTCAAAAGGCTCTAAAAATCATCAAACTAAACAGCAATATTTTTGACAAAATTTTTGCAGCAATTGATGTTTTATTGGATATTTCTCGAGTTGTTTTTATTTATCCCTTAACTGCTTCACGATATTCTCATATACTTCATCGGCTTTTTAGCATAGCGAGCAGCCTCTCAGCCTTTTCTCCAATTTCTGGGCTGCTCTTTCATCCTTCATAAGCTCACATTGACCTACATTCAGATAAGCTGACTTAAGGGCTGCCTCCGCAAACTTAGCACCTACTCCCACGTCGCTTTCCACACGTATACTTGTTTTTATCCGAAAAATGATAAGAATATCAATTACCTCTTTAATAGCCTCCATCATCTTAAGAGGAGGGTTGCTGCACCACAAGGGCTTTTTCTATTAGTTCTTCATCCCTTGGCTTTACTTTATAGGCTTTGTTTATCTCTCCAAAGCCTGCGGCGTCCTCTTCTATAGAGTTCAAGAAAAGCTCCAAGTCTAAAGCTTCTCTGCCTTTTCTAGAGTTAGCATTTAGTTCATCTGTATATTCTGCGTATTTTTCCTTACCTAGAGTAAGGTTTTGCCATTGCACCAAGAGATATAGCTAGGGCTCCAACAAGGGCTGATGCTCCTCCGCCTCCCAGTACAGCCTCCTTGCTAAAAAGCTTCTCTGAAAATTCATTAAGAGTTAAATCACGCATTTTTAGCCACAATCTCTCCTTTTTCTTGTATATACTGTTTGCCAGGGACTACTCCCCTAACCATCGAAAGAGGGTAGACGTTGGAATGTCTTCCTATCACTGTTCCGGGGTTTGAGTACTGTTGCAGCCTATTTCTGCATAGTCGCCGAGGAAGGCTCCTACCTTTTAAGTCCTGTCTCAATACTGTCCAGCATCTGACTTAATTACTACATTTGTCTTATCAGCCTTAACATTGCTTGTAATGGAGCCTGCTCCCATCATGAGAATGATAGCCTAGAATGGAGTCGCCCACATAGTTGTAATGTGGCACCTGGACATCATCAAATATTATCACATTTTTAAGTTCAACAGAGTTACCTACCACGCAGCCATTGCCAACCAGAGCGCTTCCTCTTATGAGAGGCTGCGTGCCTCACCTCAGTATATTCACCTATTATGCAAGGCCCGCTCAAAGGCTGTGGGGCAACCACAGCGGACTTTGCCACCCAGATATAATCCCCTCTTTTTCGTAGACATTGGTATCAAGGCTTTCTCCTATGCGCATAATAAGCTCGCTTATCCCTTTTAGCGCTTCAAAAGCGGATGGGTAAAAGCTTCTTAAATAATCAGCCGCAATTGTCCTCTTAGGTCGAAAAAGTTCTGTGATTTTTATATTCTCCATAATTCTCCTTACGCCTAAGCAAAATTTATTTACTCCATTTTTACCATTTCAAATCTGTTACCGAGTTCTCTGCTCAGGTCTTTGACTTTTATATTGTCAATGTACTTTCTTACATAGGTATTAAGTGTTTCTTCGTATGTTTATCAGTGCTTATCTCCCCGGCCTCGACTCCCGACAGCCCCTTTTTCCCAGCTGGCTGTCATTTCAGGTTCTTTAGCTACTTGCAGTATGGCCATCCGCAACCCTCATACACCATTTCTCCAAATAGCATAGGCGTAAGTATCTGCTTCCTTTTTATTCAGCGCAAGATAGCCTATTTTTACAAGCTTTTTCTATAATCCCTGCCCTTGTAGCAGAGGTACCTATACCCGCTCCCTTGATGGTGAGCCCTAAGCTCCTCATCTTCTATGAGCTGACCTGCATTTTCCATCACTAAAGTATCATAGAGCCTGAGGTATGGCGCTTTGGAGGTAGATCTTTCCTTCTTTGGTTTCAGACTATTGACAGCAGAGGACTTTGCCCTTGAGAGTGATGATAAAGATTTAACAAAGCCTCGTTATCTGACACCTCATCGGCTGCATCCCCCTGTATCAGAGCTCTCGTCCTTCTTATCCTTTTCTTTGAGACGGAAAACCCACTACTTCGAGGTAGCCTTTTTCTTTTCAAAGCACCTTCACATAAGAATAGAATTCCTCGGTAAAATCTCCTCCTTTATAGCTTAATTCCGGTCACAAGACTGACTTTTATCATAAACTGCAGGAGGATAGAAAAATTGCTAAAAACCTCTAACTATATATATCGTAGATTTTCTGGTTTAATTCACTCTGTTTAGCAATTTCTTTTTAGATTCCTGTAGGAATGATGGCATCAGTGGTCAGTAACCTTCTTATCATCCACATACTGCGTCTTCTCGAGTCCCTTGTACAGTCCTTCATCTCTTATTTTAAGCACATAATTCACTTACAGGCTTATGCAGCATAGAGACCGCTTAGATTCTTGGTTATCTCTCCTGCTACAGCCTTTAGTATCACCCCCTCCGCATCAGTTCTTGGATATGTGGTAAGCTTCCCTTCGTGTAGCTCCCTGAACTGCTTTTAAGCGTGGCATCAGGACTTATATGAAATCTCTTGGTACATTCTGCCTGAAGTTCAGCCAGATTAAATAACAGAGGGCCTTCTTCTTCTCACTGGTTTTATCTTCTTCAAAACTACAGCTGTAGAATAGTCTAGTTCAGCATCAGCTTTTTCAGCATCTTCTTTCTTCTTAAATCCTTTTCATTGTAAAGCAGAGGACTCTCAAAGTATTTGCTTGTCTTTCCTGACTTCCATTCTCCTAAAAAGCTTGCACCCTCGGCTCCAAAGCTTCCTGATATCTTGTAGAAGTTCGTCTGAGACAGAGTTCCTTATCTCTCTTCCTGCGCACCACCATACCAAGTACACAGGTCATAGCCCTGCCTATAGCTAGTGGCGGAGTATTTTTAGTATCTGCCTTGTTGTTTAGAGCCATGCCGTATTTCACTAGATAAGGCTCTTGAGAATTGATGCCCATGGCGTAGTCTTCTATCCCTCTCATAATGCCTGCACCAGCCAGGTTGTCATAGGCGAGATATGGGCTTTGCTTCCCTCATGCCACGCTTTTATCTCATCCTCGGTAGGAGTCTATCCATACTCTTCTTTCCTCTATTCCTTCTCTCACTCCACCGAAGTTTCTGATAAGCCTGATGATGACCTCTCCCCTCACGCCCACTGTCGCCTGCGTAGAGGTATGTGTCTACTTCTGTAGAATTCATAAGTCCTATGAACCCACATCATACTGCTTTTTACATTCGGAATGACAGCATATTTATAGGTCTTTGGCAGGGGAAAGGCAGGTCATCAAGCCTCCATTTGTTCGTATTTCTCCATCATAATCCCGGGATAGCACATTTCTATAAGATGCCCTACACACAGGTAATGATGTATTCATTACTGCTATATACCCTGTCTCCCTCTTTGGGACTCCAAGTATCTCCATACTCTCCTGCTACCGATGGTTTCTCAGTTATAATCAGCGTTTTTACCCATTATATTATATCCATTAACTCCCTTACATTGCTACCGGTAATACCTTAAAAGCCAGGTCCTTTGTATAGTTTACCTTCGATATGATTACAAAAGTTCTCCCCAAATTTGGCTATTTTCTTCAAGTCTAAAAGCCCCAGCGAGGTTTACACCCTTACCTCCTGTAAGTCCTACCTCTCCAAAGACTATAATCTTCCCCCTTGCTCCCTGTTTCTAGCTTGATATAAGGGCAGCCACTACTGTAGAGGTCAAGAGCAGGCTCATTTGCTTACCTCCTACGACATTTTACAGGCATCACAGTTACCAAGATTAAGCCCCAGCCTCTTTTTCCAAGTACGGCTATTAAGATATTTACCCTGTTATAATCTGCTCCTGCTGTGGTTCTCTTTTGAAGAGTTAGAAATTAGTCTGAGCAGACGGGTGCCTGTACCTCAACAGGATTGGCCTGCTGCCCTCCATAGTACAGAGCACCACAGGGCCCGGTGCATTTTCAGGCATACCCTTTAGCATATATTCTGAAGGTTGGCTACCTCCCTGAGTCCTGTCTGCCCCATATCAAATACGCCTACCTCATTGGTAGAGCCAAAGCGGTTCTTGACTGCACGAAGTATTCTGTATGAGGCTACATCTTCGCCTTCAAAATAAAGTACGGTATCCACCATGTGTTCAAGAGTCCTTGGTCCTGCCACAGTACCCTCCTTGGTCACATATGTCTCCAATGAAAACGGACACTCAAAGGCCCTTTTGATATGAAGCAGGGTGAAGTTACCTCCCTTACCTGAGATATGCACCCCGCAGCAGAGTCAGCCTATAGATGAATACATGAGTCTGAATCAGATCCACTATGACAACCTCTGGCTTGCCATTTTCTATAGCGCTTCTATCTTTTCTATATCTGTCTCACAATAAAGGAGCATGTCAGAAGACTGTCTGCCTAGCCTCTCGCTTCTTATGGCAATCTGCCCTCTCAGACTCCTCTCCCGATACATAGAGTACGGATACGTGTCAACAAGCTTTGCACATCTGCAAAAAGCAGGGTGGACTCTACCTATGCCGATCTCCTCCTAACAAGAACCAGGGCCTTCACTATACCACCCTCCAAGTACCCCTGTCAAGCTCTGATATTCCCGTGGTTACACGCTCATCACTCTCAAGTGATACATCCTTTATCTTAATCGGCAGAGGCAGCCACGCCCGGTTTCAGGCTGCTGCCTCCTTTCTTCTGACCGGAGCTTCCGAAAAAGCGTTCCAAGCCTTGCAGACAGGGCACCGAGCCGAGCCACTAGCCGACTCATAGCCACATTTCCCCGCAAAAATACTGTTTTACTCTTTTGCCATTATGCCTCTTTTACAGCTACCTTCTTAGCAGTATCTTCTTTTGTTTCTACATTTATAGTAAGCTTACCGCCAAGGTTAGTTTTAATCCTGCCTGAGTTTACACGTCAATCTCAATCTCCATATTCCTTTTCTTTCAAGCTCAAGGGTAATCTGTGCATCAGACTCTAGCCCCTCAACAAAGAGAAGCTTACGCCGTTTTCACTACGCTTGTGAGTTTAAAAACCGCAGTACCCGGAACTGATTCGTAAGCAAAAGCCCGTTTCTTTTCAAGCTTGGTTATCTCCTTGAGTCTTAATCTTATATACATCTCCTTCGATGAGATCCTTCAAGCTTTGCCTTACTGCCAAGCTTATAGTTGCCAAAATCAATGCCTTCATTTGATTTGCGGATTAGTTCTTCTACTATTGCCATTTTGGTCTCCTTTGTTAATATTCATTATTGCTTCTATAGATAGAGTTTACCTCAATTTTCCCATCTTTACAGCCAATTTTAACTAGTTTCCTTCTTTGATATGCCCTAAAAGGTACCCCTCAGTAGCAAGCAAATCCTCTACTTCTGTCTTTATCTTCCTGGCTGGGAGGCCTTGCACCGTAGTTGCTTCCTTCTCGATATTGGCAAGGGTGCTTAACCGCAGTCTCCGTGAACTTAAAGCTTGAGTCCCATCTGCTCCTTTGCCCTTCCTGCCAGTCCTTAGCATAATCTTAACTATCTTCTTAAGCTCTTTTTCAGAGGATGGAATACTATAATCTCATCTATTCTATTGATGAATTCCGGCTTAAAAGCTTCTTTACTTCCTCCATAACTCCTTCCTTCATAAGCTTGTAATCAGTCTCTTTATTCTCATCAGTCTCTCAAATCAAGCTAACTTTGGAGTTATTATTCTCTGTACTCCCTACATTTTAGATGTCATAGTCGATAACTGTATTCTTGAAGTTAACATGGCCCTTCCTAGGGAATCAGTTATTCTACCACGTCATCTAACACCTGAAGAAGTATGTTAAATACGTCCGGGTGCGCCTTTTTCTATCTCATCCAAAAAGTATGACTGAGTAAGGATTCCTTCGTACCTTCTCTGAGCTGTCCTCCCTTCATCATCGTCCTATATATCCCGGAGGTGAGGCCTATCATCTTGGATACACTGTAGCTTCTCCATATATTCAGACATATCTATTCAGATCATAGACTCTTCACTGCCAAACGACTTGCCTCTGCAAGTACCTTGCTTAGCTCAGTCTTACCTACACCTGTAGGGCCTAAGAAGAGGAATGAGCCCATAGGCCTTCCTTCAGCATTCAAAGCCTACCCTGCCTCTCCTTATTGCCTTTGCTACGGCAACAAGCTGCTTCCTCCTGACCTATAACTCTCTCGTGAAGAACAGATTCAAAGCCTTATAAGCCTGTCTGTTTCTGCCTGTTTAGCTTATTTACAGGATTTTTGGTCCAGTCAGCCACAACCTCTGCTATCTCTTCTTCGCCTATGACATCACCTTCTGCTGCTTTTTCTGCTCTTCAACTAGCTTTAACTCACATAAGCTTCATCCTTAGCTTGTTCTGCTCCTTACTTTCTATAGGCTCGCCTTATCATAAGCCTCACTTTTAATGGCGTTTTTCTTTATCTTCCTCAAGCTATCACATCTTCCTTTTCAAGCTCGGCACTTTTCGGGCTTTGTAGTAAGATACCGGGCCTTGCCTTAGAGGCTGCCTCATCCATAAGGTCAACCGCCTTATCAGGAAGAAATCTGTCATTGATATATCATCTTGCAGATAGCTTTACAGCCGCCTCAATAGACTTCGTCCGTTATCCTTACCTTATGATGATCCCTCGTATTTTCACGAAGCCCCTTAAGTATAAGCACGGATTCTTCCTCTGAAAGCTCCTCTACAACTACAGGCTGGAATCTTCTCTCAAGGGCACTGTCCTTTTCTATACGTTTTCTCTCTTCCCTCATGGTAGCTCCTATTAACTGAAGTTCTCCCACTAGCTAGAAGGCTTAGGATGTTTGATGCATCAAGTGTGCCTTCTGCACCGCCTGCTCCTATAATAGTATGGAGCTCATCTATAAAAAGAAGTACATTTCCACTTTTTATAACTTCATCCAAAGTCCTTTTTGATTCTCTTCGAACTCACCTCTGTACTTCGTGCCAGCTACCATATGCTGTACAATCGATGGTTACTACTCTTTTTCCTCTGATTGTATCGGTACGCTTCCTTTCCACTATCCTTTCAGCAATAGCTTCAACTATGGCGGTCTTTCCTACACCCCGGCTCTCCTATGATACAAGGATTGTTCTTGGTGCGCCTGCTAAGTATCTCGTATGACTCTCTGCACCTCTACATCCCTGCCTATGCAGCAGGGATCAAGCTCCCGCTTCTTGCGTATTCTGTGGAGTCTTTCGAGATACTGGTCAAGAATAGGTGTATTGAGTTTAGCATTGCTTCCCGTGTTGTTATTAGCATTCTTAAAGTTTGAATAGTCGCTTCTAGCCTAGAAATATCCATCCCTGAGCAGTCAGTATATCCAGATAGACCTTTTGAAGGTTCACTCCCATTGTAGTTAACAGCCACACCAATGCTGTCACCTTCGCTTAAGCAGAGCCATAAGTATATGTTCTGTACCAATCTTGCAGATTAAGCCTATAAGCCTCTGTTGCAGCCAGAGATATTATCCTCTTTGCGCGGGTGTCAGCCAGACTCGGTAGAACCAACCGCCACATTTCCCTGTGTCAATAGCTTGTTGACAAGCTCCATAAATCTGTCGTGTGAAAACTCCGTTTTCCTCAAGCACCTTCTTAGCCACCTCCGTCTACCGACAAAAGTCCTATCAAAAGATGCTCAGAGCCAACACCGGTTTTGTGATAGCGAAATAGCTGCCGAGTTAGCTGCTTCTATGGCAGTTACTGCATTATTCGTAAATTTATCCTGCATTTTTACCTCCATAAGGAGTTATTCCTCATCTTCTTCATTTCTTTATATTTCTTACAGCAACCTGGCCCCTAGCATAAGCATAATGCCTAAAATAACTATGGCACTTATTATAACATAAATGACCGTCTGTTTTACATCACATTGTCAGTTTCCTCTTCGGCCTCTTCTCCGGCGCATCAGGCACATATTCAGGTTCTTCTTCTGAGCCTTCTTTTACTTCCTGCATCTGACGGGTTACTAAAGGGTCTCTTCCTCCTGCTTTTGCACTACTCTTTGTATCTTTTGCAGTATCCTTTGTCTCCTCAGAAAACCTCATTCTCCTTGATAACAACAATATTGTAGTTAGTCTTACTGCCGTCTTCCGCTTTTTACTATAATATATATATTTCATTCTCTCAGACCTAAGCGTCGCCGCAGTCCTTTACCAGACTGTAATTGAGCCCTTTGTCGGCGGTAGTCCGCCTACTGTAATATCGTCCACGCCTCCACCGACATTTACCTTATAGTCAGTACACTATTCGGGCTAAACTTAGGAGTAAACGCTCCTCCAGCCACCTTTATCCCTGTAAGACTGCTGTCTGAGGATGCCTTCCTAGGATTCTTTATACGCATCTCCAGGTCATTTCAGTGGCTACAGATATTTCATTATCAGGATTAACCGCATACAAATGTACATCATCAGAAAATGTCATAGTAAAGTTCCCGGAGAGCTTTTGCAAGGAAAGTCATCTTATACCAAGCTTCCCGTCCACATCTTCAAAATTCTTTATATTCACCCTTAGCAGTCCTTTCTCCTGCTGCTATCCCTCATCTGCTGAGAGAAACTCAGCCAGACTGTCATCGTAGGAAAGGTAAGTTTCTACTCGCTTAGGCTTTCCTCAGAATCAATCTCAAGGTAACATCAAATTTTCACCGACTATTGTTTTATTTGCACCCCTTTAGCTTTTACACTGGCACTTGAAGCAAATGCCTTTTCGCCACCAAGCAAAAAGGGGAAAAAACCAATACAAATATAATTATAATGTTTTTCCTCACCCCTTATTCCTCCTTTGCCACATTTTATCTTATACGTTCTAACAGTTCCATCCTCTGCGGTCACACTAGTACTAATAACATTTACTCCTCCGGGCGTAAGTTTTATCTGTCCGAATCCATTCACTACCGCCTTTTTGTTGGCTGTCTTTCCTGTCACCTCAATCACATCTAAATCCTTGCCAACCCACCAGGTTATACCCTTCAGTGGTATCGAGCCTGAATGCAGGTGTAGCTGATATCCCGTAACCTGTAAGGGAGAAAAGCCAGTTGTTAGGACTAGAGTATGTCACAGGCCTCTCACTGATAACCGGAGGCATATTTTTGAAAGACAGGAATGGAAAATACCAAAGGCTCGTCCTTAAGCTCAGCATAAGCTCTCTTGGTAATCATCGATTCTGGGCTGGGTGAAAACACCGCTGACATATATTGATGTGCAAAATGTATTTTTCTCTGTAAAGTTCAAACTTTTTCAAGATAAGGCGTATTCTGCCTTGGTATGTAGTTGTTGCCTATAAACGCAGCTCCGCCAAGGATTGCGCTATCTGTTGTTCCAAGGTATCTTGATATAGTCGTTAAAGCTCTTGCCGCCAATGACTGCCTTAGAAGCACTGCCGTTTGCCGCAAAATTTGAGCCCGCTAGCCACAGCCCACCGGGAGCGCGTGTTGTTGTAAGCTCCTATGTTGTAAAAAGTTATAATAGCCCTCCCATAACCGGGCACTGTGCCTGTAACGCTTGATGAGGAACCTTCCTGCACTGCTACCTCCTGCATCACTCTGCCGGCAAGGTGGTGAGGCTTACACCTGAGTACACCCTGCAAGTAAAATGTCTCTCGCCCTAGCTTATGGTCTTGTTCGTTCCATCTGAAGCAACATAATCGTAGGTGGTATCCCTCATAGGAGGGCCTCCAGAATAGCTGAAATCCCCTCTTCAGTGTGATGTTCAGGCTTGTAGGGTAAGAAGCTCGAACTGATAAATATAGTCCTCATTGAGAGTTCCTTGGATCCATATAGTATTCTTTACAGCCTTGTTTGAGCTGTAACCCAGGTACTTCCGTCATAGGCTATGAAGGCGTCATTCGCCCGATCATGAGCCTCTTGCTTCCATAGATTTCCAGGCATAGTTACAGGAATTCTGCAAGAGGTTTTAGTCCTACTACGCTTTCCTGGATACTGCGTATTCCCAGTCAAGCCCCAAGTGCCTTGCTTCAAAGATGCCAGTATGGATGTGCCCTGTGAGCACTCTTAGAAAGGGACTTATAGTCCTCAGAAAGCCTTCGGCTGCCAGTTCTTTTTCAAAAGCTTTGTCGCTTATTTTCTTCTTATTACTAGAGCCTGTAGAGATCATCTACAGGCTCTCCCGCTAGTTAATATATATTTTCAGGTACAAAGCCGGCTCCAATTACTTGTTTTTCCGGTACTGTCATTAACTATATATGTTATCAGATACCACTTTTCACTGCCCTACAGTATACTGCTTTTGGCAATAACCTCTCAGTTCATATTTAACTATGTAAGGAATTCCGGTTTCCACTCTCTTTTAGGATATCAGCCTTATAGTCAGCTTCGTTATAGAGCTCAACCTTATCAGAAGTAATGTACCTGCCCTCTGTGTCACAAATTTTCCATTGTTGTTATTTATAACACCACCACTGTTGCCATCATCATTATTAGCATTATCATCCGAATTATCATCAGAGCTATCGTTATTATCACCGGTATTACTCGAGTATCGTCCAACCTTAGGCGTGTCTTTGACTATTCCGATTAAGCAACCTGTGATGCAACTCAGGTAGCCAGTATGAGGTCTTACCATTAATCACAAAGCTTACTTTTTGATATTACTTCACATCACTAAGGGTAATCTCGTGAAAGATACTTACGATATCGTTCTTAGCAAGGATTACCTTCTTTCCCTTGCTATCCTTAAAGTTCGTTACCTTTGCGAGTTGCCTTCGTTTTTATAACTGCACCCTTTTTAGCTGTTACCTTTGCATAAGCAGGTGTGTCTTTTGTCAGCTGAAAGCGTGACGACTCACTAAGCACATAGCCCTTAACCGTCTTGCCGTTAACCTTGAGTGCTTATCTTATACCACCTTACCTTCTTAGCATCATTCTTCTCTCCGGTAATATAAGCAGCACCTGTCCGTTAGGAAGCACAACTCCTGTGCCGCCTAACTTGTACTGAGGCTTATCCGCATGCCTACTCCCGTTCTAAGCCTAGGAGTCCCTTGGTCTTTACCTCGCCTTTACAGGAATACTTAGAGGTCTCCTTTATGCTTGATGCCTTCTTTGTATTGCCAGCGGTTTTTCTTGGTATTTGTCTTACCCTTGTCAGATGGAGTACTTGCATTTTCAGTTGAAACCTTGACAAAAGTCACTTCTTACAAAGCCGGTCACACTTTTATCATCAAATAAAATTTGACCTGCACCATACTACTCCCGCTCTTATCCTTTTTCTCTCCAAGTACATCCGCCTTGTCATTTAACGAAAGATAAACCATAGTACCGTCTGCGCTTAACTGTGCAAACTCTGTTCCTGAATCGGTTCTTAGCTATAAAACATCTACTGTACAGGTTGCCACCTTCTTTGTTGCCCGCATATACAACCTTTGAATTATGAGAGACCACTACCATAAAGAGGTACGCTTGTTAACACTGTGCATTATAACTGCCGATAATATGCCCTTTGCGCAAACTATTCTTAAACAACTCTCCAGATCTATAAATATTTTAATCTCACTCTTTCTATAGACTACTTTACAAAGGTGGCAGTCAAGTTATTTACAAATTTTTATCCCTCTATGGCTTTTTACCTATATCTGTACATATATATTTGTGCTATAGTTCTACAAGCTCTGTAGCCTTATATGCCTGTCTCTTGCTTCTTTTAGGTCTTTTCCGTGGCTGTCACTCCAAAACCCTGCCTCCTGCAGTAACAATCTTGCCATTTTTGAGGCTTTGTGCCCTGCGTGATAGAGATAGAGTCCGTCTTTACAAAGCCTTCTTTGAGTGATTTGCTTACTTTACCCTTTTCATGGTCAAGAGGATAGCCCTCAGAAGCAAGTACTACGCCAGACTGCAACATTGTCATCAAAAGACAAAAGCTCGGCTTTATCAAGTCTGCCCTCTACACGAGGCCTCCATTATATCAAGGATATTCTGACTTCATCCTTGGAAGAACTACACTGAGGTCTCAGGATCACTGAATCTTGCGTTGTATTCAAGCACCTTAACTCCATCCAGGGTAAGCATAAGTCCAACAAAAAGAACTCCCTTAAAAGGCCTGCCCTCACCTCATAAGCCGCCATTGTAGGCTCATAGATATTTTTCATCTAAAGTCTTCAACTTCCTTGGTATAAAAAGGACTTGGAGAAATCTTTCCCATTCCTCCTGTGTTTAAGCCCTCATCTCCGTCTTTTTGCCCGCTTGCGAGTCCATGGCTGAAGTCATGGGCCTGACGATGGTTTCTCCATCACAAAACAAAGCACCCGATACCTCAGGTCCGGTCGTCAAAAATCTTCTATAACCAGGTATTCCCGGCACTGCCAAACTTCTTATCTTCCATTACTGGTCTTCACGCCATCTGTAGCTTCTCTCTGGTTTTTACATATAAGCACTCCCTTACCAAGTGCTGGCCCGTCTGCCCTTAAGGACTACCAGGATAGTCAGCCTTTTCAGGTATTCTATTGCTTTATCCGCAGAAGTAAATACCTCATAGCCTGCTGTAGGAATGTTGTATTTTTCATCAAGTCCTTGGAAAATGCCTTAGAGCCTTCAATAGCCACGTTTTGCACGAGGTCCGAAGGTCACCAAAACCTGCCTTTTTCAAATTCATCTACCGCCCCTGCCACAAGCGGATCGTCGGGTCCGACTATGACAAAGTCTATGTCTTTGGCAAATTCGATTGAGTTTAGGAAATCCATCACCCAAATATCCACTCAGCCACTTCTGCTATGCCTGCATTGCCCGGCGCAGCATAGATTTTTCTGCTCTCTTGCTTTCGGCTGCTTTTGCAGGCTATGGCGTGTTCGCGTCCACCACTTCCGACTATTAGTACATTCCTAACGGCCTCCTATATAGATAAAATTGTATTAAAATTTACGTAGAGGATATAATGGCCAGACTCGCTCCGGCATCTATCCGCCTAGCTGCTCACTTTTTGACATTATATCCTCTCTGTTGTTCTATCCATAGACTCTAAAAATAAATATATCTTACACCCTCACTGTCTTGCCGTCTACGACCTTTACCTGCCCGCTTGCTACCAGTTCAATGGCCTCAGGAGTATCTGCACTCAGCCTCTTCATCACCCTTTTTGCAAGATTTCAGCTGCCTCGCATCTTTTACTTCCACTGCCTTTTGGAGAATAATAGGTCCTGTATCTGTTCCTCATCTACAAAATGCACTGTAGCGATTATCTTCACTCCGCGCAGAGGCGCTTTTCGTGTACCTTTAGCCCTGCTGGCCCGTTCCAAATGATGGAATAAGAGAGGGATGTGCATTTATTATCTGTTTCTAAACTTTTCTACCATTTCGCGAGGATAATAACAAGGAAGCCTGCAAGTACAACCAAATCTACCTCCGCCTCTATAAGAGCATCTGATGAGCCTTATTAAAAGCCTCCCTGCTATCAAACTCAGACGGAGATATGCATCTTGCTTTAATTCCTGCGTTTTCGCCCTGGTTAGTGCATAAGCAGAAGGTTGATTGCTTATAACAGAAATCTCTGCATTTTTAATAAGCCCCGAAGCTTTTTGCATCTATTATAGCTTGAAGATTGGTTCCTCCACCTGATACTAAAACTGCTGCTTTTTCATAATTATACCAGGGTTACGCCCTTTTCTCCCTCTTTGATTTCACCAATTACAAGGCCTTTTTCGCCTGCCTTAGCTAGCTGATATTGTCTTATCTACATCGTTTTTATCTACCACTACCATCATACCGATACCCATATTGAAGGTGTTGTACATAGCTATCTCATCTACATTGCCTTCTGGCGAGCATCTTAAATATAGCAGGCACCTCACTTAAGAATCTTTACGGATGACTGTATAGGTTCCATCTTTTTAGCATGCAGGAATATTTTCCTTAGAAGCCTCCGCCTGTAATATGGCTGCAAAGCTTTAATCTTGATACCGGCATTCTTAACCTCTTTTAATGCTTTAACAGTATATAATGGTTGGCTCAAAGCGCTTCTCAAGTGTCTTGCCTAGCTCATCATAGTATGTACAAAGGCTTTCCTTTTCCATCTTAAATACACTTCTAACAAGTGAAAATCCGTTGCTGTGAACACCTGAGGAGCTATTCCTATAATCACATCTCCCTCTTTTAGGTCTTTCCCGTCTATAAGGTCTTTTTGTCACATGAAGCCTACTGCAAAGCCTGCAAGGTCATACTCATCCTCCGGCATAAGTCCAGGATGCTCTGCAGTTTCGCCTCCTGCAAAGGCTGCACCAGAGGCTTACAGCCCTCTGCTACTCCCTTTACTATGGGGCTATCAGGCTCATTTTACCGCAAAGCAATGTAATCAAGGGAAGAAAGAGGGCTCTCCACCTGCGCAAACCACGTCATTTTACACACATTGCCACACAGTCAATGCCGATAGTATCGTGTTTATCAAGCTCAAAGGCGAGCTTAATCTTGGTTCCTACTCCATCTGTTCCTGAGAAGTATAGGGTCTTCCATATCTTTAATCGCTTTAGAGTGAAAATGCTCCTGAAAAGGCACTCCAATTCCACCTAATTACCCTCACTTCTCATAGTCTCAGCACATATTTTTCACTTAAGCTCCAACTGACTTGTAGCCCCTTCTATATCTACTCCAGAGTTTTGTAATCCATTATATACTCCCTCTTTCTTAATTCATTTCTTCAAGATAGAGTCTTATAGCCTACCTTTTCAATCTTGGTTTTCTTTGCAAGCACCTCATACTTCAAGCCCCTCAGCGAAGTCCTTAATCTTCTGCCTTATTTCAGGTTCTCTAACGGAAATGATCTTAGCCACTGCAAGTATGGCTGCATTCTTTGCTCGTTGATGGCAACTGTGGCAGCAGGCTATGCCTGGGCATCTGAACTATAGAATAAAGTGAGTCCACGCCGCCAAGGCTCTTGGTAAGAATAGGTACACCGATTACAGGATGGGAGTTATGGCCGCTGCCATGCCGGAAGATGTGCAGCTCCGCCTGCTCCTGCTATAAGAACATCGTATTTGCTTTTCAGCACTCTTTGCATACTCAAAGAGAAATGTCAGGCATTCTGTGAGCGAGATATAACCGTCACATCATACTCAATTCCGAACTTCTCCAGGGTCTCCATAGCCGCCTTCATTACAGAAAGGTCACTGTCACTTCCCATTACAATACCTACTTTTACTCATAATTCCTCCTTTAATGTGTTAATCCCAATCATTCTAAACAATATTATCTCATCTACTGCACTAAAAATGATTTGAGGTTAATAATTACTGTTTCATCAACTAGATTTTTCTACAACGCTGTCACTTCTAGAGCCGCCATCTCTTTTAAGTCTATAATTCCTATTATACAACTGAGTGATTGTAGAGGATATCAAAAGATAAATCCTACATAATTTTTATGGAAAAATCATATACTCCCCAACCACAGGTCGTAATGAAAATAAAATTTTTGATTCCAATTGCACCACCATACCTAAAAATAGGTGAAAGATGAAGAGGTTTACCGCTGGCAGCCAGCCCGCTATACCACCATTGTTAAAGATAAGCGTCATCACTATACCGGGTCCTACATATGGCGGCCTTGTGTGTTATTTAGCTTTCCTCTAAGGTAAATCTCATTTTTAATAATCTGAATCGAGGTTGATTATAATACCTGAAAATGCGTTAAGTAAAACTCCCATTGCTATAATAGATAAAAAGCTGTACATCCTGGGTTCTAAGCATTTTCTTTTCTGATGTAGCCTGTTATCACCATCAGGTGTAGTCAATCAGGCTAAGCACCTGCACTATAAGCCATTTTGTTCCACCCATTGCCTGTATCCAGTCACCTATCTTTTGTAAGTCCATTCTCCCTCCTCATTTTTAAGTGTACCTTATATACAACCACTTACTATTTAGTAAGAGTTTATAATCTATCTTCATTATATCAGTACTACCCCTTATAAATCAACTAAATAAACTAACTTACTCATTGATACTTGTTGTATTATTATTACTAATACTGATAAAATTAATTTCTCAAATAGGAGGCAGCTATGATTAAAGACTTAACTAAAGGAAGCCCTATTAAAAGCTATACTTGGTTTTGCTGTGCCCTATGCTTTTTGGAAATCTTTTTCAGCAGATGTACAATATGGCTGACTCAATAATAGTAGGTAAATACGTAGGTGTAAAAAGGCGCTTGCGGCCGTGGGTGGTACAGGCGCTATCAATTTCCTTATTGGCTAGCTTCATTATAGGTGTCAGCGGTGGCTTTATGATGCCTGTGTCTCAGGCCTGGTGCAAAAGACTTTGACAGGCTTGGAGGCTTATTACCAATGCTGCCTGGCTCTCCTTGTAGTAGGCTCCATTACTGACAGTTCTGACTGTGACTCCTAACAAGCCAATGCTTAGGTTAATGAATACACCAGATGATATCTTTCAGGGTCTTATGGTACATAGGTCACCATTTTTGCAGGGATTCTTGGGATTATGTTTTATAACCTGCTTTCCGGTATAATGAGCCCTAGGCGATTCCAAGACTCCCTGTATTTTTTGAGTATTCTCATCCTTTATTAATATCCTACTGGACCTGCTGTTTGTTCTTGTCTTTCGGAATAGGGAGTATTCAGGGCAGCATTTTGCAACAGATATATCTCAGTTTTGTATCTTGTATGCTATGCTTTTTATTTATAAAGAAAAGTATACTATATTAAAATGAATAAAGGTGACTGGACGTTTTAATACAAAAGCTATCGAATAAAGACTGCTGCTTTAATGGGGCTTCCTATGGGGCTTCAGTACTCCATCTACTAGCAATCAGCTCAACTATGATGCAGACAGCCGTAAATGGCCTTGGCTCAGTATATGTAGCCGCAGTTACAGCCCGAAACAAGGTTTCTCTTCTCTTCCTCAGCCTTATGATACAATAGGAACCGCTACTGGCTGCAGCCTGCGGGCAGAATCTTGGGCTGCAAAAGCTTGACCGCATGCAAAAGGTATAAACGGGAATAATTGCAATGGGCGTATACACTGTATTTGCGTTCTTTGCCATCGTATGGCGGGAAGATACATAGCCCTTCTCTTTGTAAATGCCGACCAGGTCGAGCTCCTTAGCTACGTGGATAAGTTCCTCTTTGCAAATGCTGCATTTACTTTCCTCTCAGGCTTCTATGGTACTCAGATATGCCATACAGGGACTTGGACACAGCCTCTTTGCTATGCTTGCGGGTATAATGGAAATGATAGCAAGATGCGCAGTGGCTTTCATAGGTATAGTTTGGTTTGGAGTGGATGCAATCTATTATTCCAACGCTACTGCCTGGATAGCAGCAAATCTCTTCTCATCCCTGCATTTATAATGGTAATGAAGAAAAATAGAAAATAATTTTTAAAAGCAGATGGAACAGTCAATGGATAAAACAGACACAGAGCACAAACTCGATACTTACAGGCTCAATAAGCAGAAATATACTGATCTTTCTTTCTTTCCCATCCTGCTTGGCTCATTTTTACAGCAGCTTTACAGCACGACTAGATGCTGTCATTTGTGGGAAAAGTACGTAAATAAAGAAGCTCTTGCCGCAATAAGAGCCACCACTTACATAATAAACATGATTGATTGGCTTTTTGTGGGACTTTCAGCAGGGAGCGCTTGTTAATCATATCTCAGTTTTACGGTGCAAATAGGGAAGAGTCTTAGCGACTCCAGTGCATGACTTCTATGCTGCTTTCCCTTGTAAGCGGTGTCTCATCATAATGATAGTGGGAATAATATTTTCCCCTATGATGCTGCATATTATGAATGCACACCACCTGATGTAATAGATCTCTCAGTAACTTATTTGAGGGTGTATTTTCTGGGTTCTATCCCTGTGCTTGCTTATACAATATGGGTTTCCAAGCATCCTAAGGGCTGTGAGGCGACTCAAAGCCACTCTATGTACTCATAGTCTAGCCACAGTAGTAAATGTAGTGCTGACATCCTCTTTTGTGGCTGTATTGACACGATGCGCATCTTCAGTTGCAGCCCTCGCAACCCTCCTAGCCAGGTGGTAAGTGCCTTGGTTGTAGTGTTGTATGCTATGAGAGCTGAGTTTTATCTACAAGCTAGACATATCGGCTTTCATAAAGATGAGCTTATCGCAATGCTCAAGAATAGGCCTGCCTACAGGCTTTCAGTCAGTAATGTACTCCCTGTCAAATATAATAGTTCAGTCCTCAGTAAACAGCTTTGGTACTGAGTACAGTTGCAGCCTGGACGGTATTTACACAAACGATAATTTTTACTGGATGGTAATAGGTGCCTTTTGGTGTATCCGTTACTACTACCTTTGTAGGACGAACTTTTGGGCAGCGAACTTTGACCGTATCAAAAGAGCGTGAGAATTGCACCCACATCTTTACCTCTAGCTTCTACTGTGTTTCTTAGTGTTAGTCTTTTATATCGGCTGCTGACATATACTTCATTTCTTTACTAATGAGCAGTCCGTAATAGATATTTGGAGTATATGTATTTAGGCATTACTGCCAGTTTTTATATTTTTCTTTGTAGGGATAGAGGTGCTGTCAGGCGCTACTAAGGGCTACAGGAGATTCTCTTATACCTGTAATACCGCCGCCGGAATCTGTGGACTCAAGATTCTTTTGGATATTCTTTGTTGTTCCTACTAACCATCATATAGGGAACAGTGCTAACCGTTTATCCTGTGACATGGTTTCTCACTTCTTTTATCTCGATATATTATCTTCAGGGCGGATGGCTTAGGGGGCAGGACGGATTATGGGCATATAAGCCCTATCTGCATGATAACAGCATAAATAGCATATAATAATCGTGTTGTTCTCCTTTTTACGGTGAGTGATACGGTTATGTCGATGATTGGGACCAGCGTGAAAACGAAATATTTTCCTGAGGGTTACTCTCCTGCGCTTTCAAGCATCAGAGAAACCGAGGTTGCCATAAAAGTCTGTAGAGGACTGTTTGAGCGCGAACTGGCTCAAACAGCTAAACCTCACCCAGGTATCAGCACCTCTTTTTGTAAAGGCCTGAAACCGGTCTTAACGACAACAAACGGCTGAGAAGGCCTGCCAGCCTTTGACCTCAAAGGGAGCGGCCTGATGCAGAGCCTCTTCGAGATAGTCCATTCCCTTGACCAAAATGGAAGAGAGTGCTCTTCGAAAAGATGCAGCTTTCATTCGGGCGAAGGTCTGTATACCGATATGAGACCTATAAGAGGATGAGGGATACTGACAACATTCATTCTATCTTTGTAGACCAGTGGGATTGGAAAAATCATCAACAAAGGGAGAGGAATAGACACACTCTTAGAAGGCAGTTATGTCTGTGTGAGGCACTTAAAAGCACAGAGATGCACTCAGCGAGAAAGTATGATTACATAAAGCCTGAGGCTTCCTGAGAAGATTTGCTTTGTTACCTCCCAACAGCTGGAGGATGAATATCCTACCCTTACCCCAAAGGAAAGGGGTACAAGGCTGCAAAGGCTCACGAGGCAGTATCTATAAAGCCAGATGAGGAGGTGCTCTAAACTCCGGCGAAGAGCACGATGGCAGGGCTCCCGACTATGATGACTGGCAGCTAAAGCAGGAGACATCATTGTATATTACGCTTTGCCATGTATAGCTCTTGAGCTTTCTTCAATGGGTGTCAGGGTAGACGAGCTCCGCCCAGGGAGCAACTTCAGATATCAGGCTGTATGGACGCGAGGGCTTGCGCACAAAAGCGATACTGAATAAAGAGCTTTGCCACAGTAGGCGGAGTATGGGTCGATCAAGTTTGTGTGTTCTACCTAGCCCATATTGAGAGTTTCAATCCTCAGTATGGACTCCTGACACTATAAATGCAGAATTCATGATTACTTTTGCTCTAATCCTCTATCTGCCAGTCTACAGGTTCTACACCGTGTGCAGCAAGAAATTCATTGGCTCTTTTAAAATGACCATTTCCCGCAAAACGCCTCTCATGGGCTGATAATGGGCTTGGGTGGGCTGATTCAATATAGAGATGCTTAGGGTTACTTAGCATCTCTATCTCTTGCGAGCCTTTCCCCAAAGGAGATAGACAATAGGCCTGTCTTCTTTGTTAACTGCTCTTATAAGCGCATCGAGTAATTCTCCAGCCCCTTCCTTTTATGTAGGGAGATGCCTCGTGGGCCCTCACTGTCAGCAAAGTATTAAGGAGCAATACTCCTGCTCAGCCCCGCACTTTCTAAGAGGCCTGTTTCAGGTATCTTAAAGCCAAACTCAGCCTGTAACTCCTTGCTGCTATATTTTGGAGTGATAGGGGGTATTTTCTCTCCCTTTGGTACTGAAAAAGACAGCCCTTCGGCCTGTCACTTGGCTCGTGATACGGATCTTGATTGAGTATTACTACCTTTACCTCACCCTCATGGTGTAGGGTGAAAGAGCATTGAATATATCATCCGACTTTGGATATATAATATGGTGGCTGTATTCATCCTTCAAGAACATATGGAGCTTTTTGTAGTATTCCCTTCTTTGTTTCTTCCTCAACAACAGGCAGCCAGTCATTTGTCACACTTCCCATAATCCCTCCATAAAAAGGTGAAGACCTAAGTCCTCCACCTGTAATTTTGCCCTATAGCTAGTTCATCTTTATCCTTCTCAGCTTCAATGGCCTTGGTATCAAGCTTTGAGACAATAGCATATATTCTCTCACTGTAGTCCTGTCTGTCAGTCATATCCATAGTTCAAGCGCTTCTCTCTCGTCTACTCCGTATGCAGACTTTGTAGCTCAGCCATTATCTGCTTTCTCCATGAATCAAGGTCTGTATGTCTGCCTAACTGCCTTGCAAGAGCTATACTTATCATATCTTGAGAGTCCTTTTAATCAAAGAGTCAAGTGCAGATGAGTAATCACCCATAGCAAAGAAGTTGTTATATGAGTTTAACTGCTTGTTAACGAACATAACAGTATAAATCTTGTCATCGTATAAGCATATCCTTCTACTACTGATATCAAGACCCCTGATACCCTCACTAGCCTCTGTGTACTTATGGTTTGCCAAACTTGTGGGTGGCATCAGCTATACTTATATCGTAAGAAAAGATATTGGTTCAATTGTTACAACTGCAGCCGCTACTACAAGAGAAGTATAATAGTGGCTCCTGCCTTGTTTATCTTGCCTTCAGGCTGTTCAAAACCTCTGCTCTTAGCCTCTTAGCTCTGCTTCCTTCTTGGCAGCCTTCTTTGCTGCATCCTTTCGCAGCTTTCTTTTGCCTTATTATCTGCAGCCTTTTTTCTTGAGCTTCTTCTGCCTTTTTCTTCTTGTCTGCCTCTGCCGCCGCCTTTTATCTTCTTTCTTCTTGGCAGCCTCAGCTTCCTGTCTTTCTTTGGCCTCCTCCTGTTCAGGAGTAGGGTACTGCAATCTCTTCTTCAAATGCAAGAGGAACGTTGGCAAAAAGCTTTTTGAAAAATAACTGAGAATATTCCCTTTTTATCTCCGCCCTTCTTTCCTGCTCTTACCTTTCTTAGAGGACTTATTGGATGCTAGTTTCTTTTATCTGATAAAACCTCCGGCGCACCTATATCATCAAGTGCATTTTATATCCGGTGCGAGACGCTTTATCTGACTCACTGTAAGCATCAGCAGGCTTTGTATCATCTGATACCGCTCTCAGAGTGCTATAGCCTTCAGCACCGTTATCATAAAAGCTCGATTTCGCCCCAATCTCGGTTCCTGTTTCATCTCCAGATTTCCAGTACCTATCTCGGTTCCTATCTCTCTCTCGATTTCAGTACCTACCTCAGCACCAATTTCCGGTACCTATCTCGGCCCCAATCTCCAGTACCTATCTCCTCTCCGATTTCAGTGCCTATCTCCTCCTACGTCACTGCCTATCTCAGTACCGATTTCTTCTCTAACGGCTGACACGCAAGTTCAGAGCCAATCTCATCACCTGTTTCTTCATCGGTTTCTACATTCTCTTCAGCTTTTGAAGCAGGTATTTCTTCGGCCACATTATCTAATCCTGTGAAGCGAGACTCTTCATCTAAGATCGGATGGGGCTTCGCATGAGCAGGTGCTTCTTCATCATCTGTATATGTACCTTCTTCAGGCACTTCACTAAGGCGATATCTTTTGGCTGCCTTGGCAGCCTCTACCTCACCTGTATCCGTTTCCTTCTATAAATTATCAGCCTTTTTCACTATCAGTCAGATTAACTTCTGCCGCCTTCTTGCCTGATTTGCCTGAATCGGCATTAGTAAGGCTAATAAGCTCATCCAGGTCACATCAATCAAAGAAATGAGATCATCAAGGTCATCAAGATTAAAATCTCTTCATCCAAAGAAAGTCAATAGTTACATCAGCGGATGACATCTTACCTCTTTTTGGCTTTTGCAGTCGCTTTTTCCTCCTGTGTAGTTTCATGGGGTTCACTGCCCAATAGTCTCAAGCAGTTCATCTGAGTAAGATTCATTATCCTTATCCAATCTCTCCTCCATCCTAAAGCATTGTTGGCTTTAATTTTTAGTTATTTTTATAATCTGGCTTAAAACTAATCTGTCAATTGCTTCAACAAGCTGTCCGATTTCAGGCTTTGTAAGCTGAGCATCGGCACCAAGGGACTCGCCCGCTTGCGTCTCGTCTCTTCATTAATAAGTGATGAGGAAAGTATGATGAGAGGAATCTTCTTAAGTTCATTGTCATCCTTTACAAGCTAGTAAAGCCTGTGGCCATCCATCATCGGCATTTCAATATCTGTAATTATGCAGTGGCACTGCTCTGTGGGTCTCCTTCGTTCTTATAGCGAGCAATGTGTTCCACTCTTCCTCACCATTGGCAGTTGCTGCTTGATATTTTACATAACCTGCCTTTGAGAGACAGTCTATTATCATCTTCTCAAGCACTAGGGTGAATCCTCTGCTATAAGAATAGGAGGAATTGTTTCTGGTTCTTACTCCCAATCTGTCAATATCTGAGCCTTTATACCTGTTTCAGGGTTGATTGTAGATACAATCTTCTCAAAGTCAAAGTACAACTATAAGTCTGCTGTCAAACTTATGAGTACCGGTAGCTACGCTTCTCTCAGCATCATTGATTGTCTCATCAGGCTTTGTTATATCCAGACCAGGTAAGTCTGTGTATTCCTGAACGCCATCTTGCGTGAGAGCCAATGCTGAGGTTATTAAAGGTGGTAACGATGTACATATCCTTTGTCTTATCGGTGATGGTGGTATCATAAGGCTTTTTGCAAGATCCACTATTGTAACTATTGTATCTCTTGGCATAAATATGCCTTCGATTGTGTCGTGTGCATTTGGAATTGGTGTAGGCTCTGCATAAAAGCATAGTTTCCTTTACCTTATGCAACATTGATTCCATGGTGATTTGGCTATCAAATTTAAATTCAGGCACCTCCAACTCGTTGTTTCCTCTGAAGTAATTCCAGTATCCGTGCTAACCTCCACAATTTTTGTCCATATGTATAATAAATATCACGGAATGTTAAAACTCATGGTTTACAGTCCTTATATTATACCATTCAAAAGCCGCTTAGGTGAGGGTAATTTTGATATTAAATCTCATCCTTACTGGGTTACATTTGGGGTATGGGACTTGTTTCCGTTTGAAACTTTTAACTTTGCTTTGTTTCTGTCAGCAGCCTTTGGTACATTGAAAACAATGACACCCTTTGAAGATTTACCGCCTGCTATACCACCTCAATTGTCTGCATGTCATCTTCAAGAAGAGTAAGACTTGGTTTTAATATAATTGCTTCCGTCAAAGTCGATTTATAAGTCACTCCATCATTCTGCTGAAAACTTCTTTTCTTGTCTGTCTTATTCCCTATGAAAGATTCTACAACATCCCAGCTTCATATTGTCAGCCGCAACAAGAGAAAAATATCCTTCGTCTTTGGATATCTGGAATATCCCCGCACCGCCATAAACCACTTCGAAAGCCGTCTGACTTGCTGGAGCATCGTTCAAAGTAGCTGCTAGTATCGCTATTTTCATCGGTTTCGTTAATCGCAGATGTACTACTGTTATCTCCGGAACTATTCTTATCATTATTTATATCGGCATTATTTTCAATTGATGAAAAGGGTATTAAAGTTATTCTTTTCATTATTATCTATGTTTGTGTCTTCATCTGCCTTACTAAAGTCTTCCTTTACAACATTTGGGTTCTCCTTAATCTCAAGCTCTTCCTGCAATGTAGAGCTTATAGTTCCTTGTGTGCTTTAGCACCATTTTGACTACATATTCTGCCACCTGAGTTTAGTTCACTTTCTGCAAAGCCCTGTATCCCATGTCACAGGCAGACAGATTAATCGCCATTACAACAGTGAGTACAAAAGCAACACTAGACTTCTTCTTCATTATTTACATTCTCCTTTAAGCCTTAGTATCCAGTTCGAACCAAAATTCCACTCCGTTATCCCAGTTCTTCACTCCACATTCCCTGTTAAGTGAATTCATAATTGCCTTCACTATATAGAGCCCTATCGCCGTTGCCACCATATTCTCTGGTTCTTGCCTTATCGACCTTATAAAACTTATCCATATCCTGCAATAGCCTCTTCAGGTATGAGGCTTTCCTGTATTAAATACAGAGATTCTAACTATAGAATCGCTTTTTCTTAACACAGATAGATATTATTTTTCACCATTACTATCTTCTTCGACATCAGTTTAGTGCATTGCACCCATAATTAGTTATAACTTCTTCTACTAAGTATTCATCGGCCGCTACATGCTTATGAGTTTAACATCTGACATCTTTGAAATCACATTTTTGTTTTATATACCATATTCATCGAGGCCTACAACTGAGTTTAGGACACTTATTATATCAAACCTGTCAAACTGAGCTTACTGTCTCAAACTCAAGCTCACTAAGGCTTAAAAAGCCTCTTTACCTATTATTCATCTTGTCAGCTTCATCCATAATTACTTCACAGTAAAACTGTCTGCTTTCCTCATCCCTGAATATTATCTTTAAGTCCTTCAGCATACCCCTGTATAAAGGGCTATGGAGTTTTAAGTTCGTAGAGTTACATTGGAAAAGAAATTCCTGCCTCATCTCTTCCACTTTTTCTTTCTGCTTTATATCCTTTTTCAGTTTATTATTGAGCGGTTTGAGCGAGGATATGGTGTCTTCCAGCTTTTCCAGACAGTACATTGATGCTGTCCAAGCTCACCAACTTCATCCTGTCTCTTCCCATTATAATGCACGTCGAAGTTAAGATTGCTTATATCCTTGGTCATCTGAGGACAGTCTAAGTATCAGTTTGGTGAAATTCAACGCTTATGAGCATACATAATAAGCGAGCCTATTAATATCGAAACCGCACCCACATAAGCAAAGAAGGTATTTGATATCATTGCGCTTTCGGTAATGTTGTCATCGTTGCTTCTTATAAATATCATCTCCCGCATCAAGAATACCATACAGCTCGATATAATTAACCTCAAGTCTTGCCCTATCAAAATGCCTGTATATGCTATATTTATCGGTCTTTACTAATGACCTTGTAACCTCTTTCTCCTCTTTACCTCTTCTTCATTTGACAGAGTATAATATTCTATAATTTCACTTTTGCAGCCTCTGCTTTGTGTCTCATTCATACTTGTCCGCAAATATGAGTTTTAAGGAAGATTCCTCCGGAATAACTGGAATCCGTTAAAAATGTATAAGGATACATTCTGTTTGGACACAAGCTGTTCATAACTAAGGCTGAGCGGAAATCTTATCCGCATCGTACTTTGAATTTTACCTTAGTATAGAGTGTCCCCAGTCTGTTTTATGCTGTGGCTTTCATAGTATTTTTCAAGAAATACCTTGTTTATAACCCAGCTAAACATTATGAGTTTTGCACTCAAAGAGGTAATCAAAATTATTATTAGACGCACCTTTATGAATGTTTCATTTCGACCTCTTGCAGAACACCTGGGCCTCAAACTTATAACCGATTCCCCAAATGGTTTTTAATCAAATCCCCTTAGAACCCATCTTTGCCTAAAGCTTCTTAACATATGTATCTATTGTTCTGGCATCTCCAAAGTAGTCATAGTTCCATACGTTGTTAAGTATCTTTTCTCTGGATAATGCAATCCCTTGTTGGTCATAAAAATAGAAGCAGTTCAAATTCCTTCACGCTAAGTTCTACAGGCTTTCCGTCGATTATAACCTCGATGTGACGCCTTGTCTATCTTGATACCGCCAACTTCAAAGCTGTCATCACCTGCTGCACCAGCCCTCCTTAATATGGCCTCTACGCCCTTACCAGTATCTTCAGGGCTAAACGGCTTTGATATATACTCATCAACTCCCAGTTCAAAAGCCACTAAGTTCATCCTTTTCATCTGACTTGGCTGAAAGCATAATTATAGAGCACTTCGAATGCCTCCTTATTTCCCTGCATACCTGCCAACCATCCATTTAGGCATCATCACAGTCTAGGATAATTAACGCAATATCTCCCTGTTCAAAGAGATATCTACCGCCTTTTTCTCCGTCTTCTGCCTCTGCAACCGCTTGTATCCTTCGTGATGCAAAAATCACTAACAATTTACGCATCTACTCTCATCATCAACTACAAGAATTTTGGCTTTTTCCATCTTTTATTCTCCAAATCTAATCTACTTTTGATTTTCATACGCATTTCATCAAGTATCTGTTCACGCTCATTAAGCTCCTGCTCCTTCTTTTATAAGCTCTTCTTTCCAGGAAGCATACTCATTGACAAAGGGATTCTTCCGCAAGGTTTGGAGTTAATCACTTTATCTAGCAAATAAAACCCCGAAAGGAACTATAACCATAATAATCAAAAAGCAATTATGATTCTATATTTCTTATCTTAGCCTAAGAGTTAATAATAGTAGATTCTTCTCCTCCTCAGCCATGCTACACCTGATTTTCTGCCTCTGTATCTGCCCTTCTTTAGCGTCAGGCACTGCATCCACCTCCGCGTCCACATAGGTTGTTTCCAGTCAGGCCGTTATTTACATAAACTTACGAACAACGTGCATGGAAGGAATAACCCTTCACCAGTCTTTCTCTGTTCGAGTTCTTCTAAGCCTCTTCTGCGCCCTAAAGGAATCCGATTCCAACAGGTGTTTCAAACTCTTCACTTTCTGCCAAAGTATCGTATACTTCCCTAAGGCTCTCCTCGTCCTAAGATTAGATTCAGACTTAATATCCCGCTATCCTTGCAAGCTCTTCTTGCCTGCTCATAAGTCCGAATCGTCAAAACGGTAACCGTCTAAAATATATATAATATCAGCAATATGTTTCAACCCTACCACTTTAATATTCTCCATGTCGGAGTCTGCGTTTAGAATAAAAACGCCTATCCTTAGTATACTATCACAAATAGCTAAAATATACAATCACAAATGTGTGTACCCACTCTAATATAGTCTCTCAATTTGTAGATTGCTAAAGCTTCCATAACCACGAAACCCCGAGACAATATGTTTCCGAGGCGCTCATAATTAAGCTGTCAAAGCATCTGACAGTCTATGTTTTTAATTAAGTAATTTTCAGCTTTTTCTGGAAATAGCTCTGTGGATGATTACATACAGGACATACCTTAGGAGCCTTTGGTCCCAACTACGATATGTCACGAGTTGATACACTGCCATATAGCATCACCGTCTGCTGAAAATACAAGGTCACCCCTTAACATTGGCAAGAAGCTTGCAGTATCTCTCCTCATCTCCTTCTCGATATCTGCTACCATCTCAAAAAGCTTTTGCAATAGCTGTAAATCCTTCTTCTCTCCTTCTTTAGCAAAAGTAGGATACATTTCCTGCCACTCATAAGCCTCTCCATCTGCTTATGCTCGAGGTTCTCTGCTGTAACTCCTATACCTGAAAGAATCTAAGCAAATCTTAGCGTGTTCTTTCTCGTTGCTACTGTTTCCTCAAATATTTCAGCTATCTGAACATATCCGTCTTTTCTTGCCTTAGACGCGAAAATATATACTTGTTTCTTGCCTGTGACTCTACCTGCAAAAAGGCTTCCATAAGATTCTTCTCTGTCTTTGTACCCATAATATCTTTTTCCTAACTGTTCAAACCTATCTCTACCATTTCTTATACCTCCGTTTTCTATATTTTAGGCCTTTGTCAGGCATTTTACGTTTATTAACAGTCTTACTGCGCTCTGACAAGCCTTAATCGACATTCTAGCATTTACAAAATTTATTTGCAATCAAATTGTGAACATTTTTAAACATTTCATAAAATTGTCTGATAGATGAATTGATTCTTAATTTCTGTGCTTAATTGATAGTAATTTTCATTTTGACAAATATAAATTACAGTAGTATAATCCCATCTTTGACACTTGTAACAATCAAAGACTCTAATCCATTTTATAATCTGGGTTTTAGAGCCTTTTATATACCTGAAAATGTGGCTGTTTTCTTCTTTTTCATCTTTGTAAAAATCATATTTCTGTTTGACACAATCTCTAAGTCAGTTCTGAAACCTGAAATTTTCATCTAATGCATCTATAGGGTCTGTTCTTTCATAAACGGGAATATATCCATCGCAGAGATACCAGCATATTCATATTTCTAGTGTTTGTATGATCTCATAATATAAAAGCTTACTTCAGGGGACTGCGCTGTAAGCCTCTTCTCAGAATCCGATATAGTACAAGGAAGCATAACAAGTTGGGAAATGAGCCTTAATTCTGTCTTCTCTTGAGAGGTAAACAGGCCTTGCCTTACGTTCAGTTTTCATAATGCATGGCACTCTTTCGAGTTTCCCAGCGCTTGTGGTTGATTCTAGCAATGCGATTCTGCATTGTCTTCGAGGTTTGTACATACAGCATAAAAGCCATCCATACAGTTCTTCCTCAGCGATCTTCTTCATATCTCTTTATGAGTCTGCCATCTCATGCCTTGTGATATGCTCTTGTGATGTCAGGCGTCTATAATCGTTTTGCGGACCTTTTGTAAGGGTTGAAGGGTGGTCAAGACAACTTCTCCTCAATCCCTGTCTTCCTCGTCTTTTCTCTGGTAAGCCTGTGTTTTAGAGAAATGTAATAATAAAGATGCTGTTCAAAGGCCGTCTTCGTTAACCACCTGTCTTTATAAGAGTAGGTAGTGGTAAGTCTTCTACAGGATCAAAGCTCACTTGTTCCTGTAAGTACTTCCGTCTTTCTCACACCTCATCTAGAAAGGCAGAACTCTTTTTGTCAGAAGTCTTTCTAACTTTGTGACTGCGTAGTGATAAACTTTCCGCTTTTTGTATCATTGAGCTCCTGTTTTGGAGTGCCGGACGAGAGAGACCAGGTCAGTACATACAACTTCGAGTTTATCGATACCGAAATCTGATATGATCTTCTTCTCTAAAGGTGCAGAGACGGCTGTTCGTTCTGGATTTGCACATGGAAACATGGAGAAAGACCGTGGAATGCCGTCAGCATCCATAAAACAAGCCCATCTGAACAATAGGGTTTTGGTCTGTGTTCTTTCGAGATGCCATATTTCCGAAAAGCCATCTTCTTCCTCTGTTTCCAAAATGAAAGTTAGTACAGTCGTAGTGAAAGGATATGTTTGTTTCTCTCTCTATAACGTCATCAGGTTTTCTTAAAGTGTATCGGGTCCATTTTTCCTTTGCAAGAACTTCAAAGAGCACGATAAACCTGAGTGAAGGTCAAAGTTCCTCTTCTCAGGAAATTTTTCTGCATAGTGGAACCAGGCTTCCTTTCAAGAGACAGTGAAAAGAAATACTTGTATAAAGGAGGAAGATGTTATCTAAAGTCTTATGTTATCTTATATTTTCTCAGATGCTTTCCTCTACCACTTTAGGAAGCCTTAGTTCGTTGTACGATCTTCTTTAGGAAAAGATAGCCCATTAGCAGATTTCCCGGCATTTTTATCCAATCTGCCTGCTTCCGGGTACTTAGCGGTGATATCACTCAGTTCTTTTCAGAAGGGTGAAGTTTTAACATACTCCTTTGCCCGGTCAATAGGATCCTTATCACCCGCTCGAGCCTTTGATGGCTACTCAATGGAGCTAAGGCGTTCTACCGTCTTTGTGGATGTTTTATCACCTGTCCTATGTGACTTTTGAACATAGTATGTGGTTGAATGAGAGAAGACTTTGCTAGTTTCATGAGTATCATACCTCCACACTCCCATTATATCATATATGAGACACATATAGCACATAAAATTTGATTTTGACAAAAGAAATAAGCCTATGGTTAGGCTTAAATAGAGGGTATTCGTGGTGTTGTAGATGAGTGTCAGGCTCCGTCTGCTACCATCTCAAGAGCTTTGCAATGGCTGTAAAGTCATCTTCTCTCGCTTCTTTGGCGAAAGTGGGATCCCATTTCCTGCTCACTCATAAGCCTCTCCATCTGCAACTTGTCTCGAGGGTTCTCATGACTGTAACGCCTATACCTAGAAAGAATCTGCGACCAAATCTGGCGTGTTCTTTCTCGTTACCTGCTGTTTCCTCAAATATTTCCAGCTATCTGAGACATATCCGTCTTTTCTTGCCTTGGACACGCAAAGATATGAATATATCTTGTTTCTTTTGCCTGTGGCTCACCCTGCCGAGCTTCCACTTAAAGGTTCTTCTCTGTCTTTGTGCTTAATACTCTTTTCCCTAGCTGTTCAAACCCTATCTTCTACGTTTCTTGTCCACTCCGTTTTTCTCCTCGTTTTGGGCCTTTGTCGGTCATTTCGGCATAGCTAACGGTCTTACTGCGCTCTGAGCAAGCGCTAATCGGTATTCTAACATTTACAAATGTGATTTCAATCAGATTGTGAGACATTTTTAGAAACGGCTGCCCTTAAAATTGCTCTGATGGGTGAAATTGATTCTTAATTTCTGTGCTTAATTGATAGTAATTTTCATTTTGACAAATATAAATTACAGTAGTATAATTGTGTCTGCTAGGGGCCTTGAGGCTGAGATGAGACCAAAACTTCGACCCTGTGATGACTTAGGCAGATAATGCGGCGTAAGGAAGCCAAAGATAATCTCCGCCACGCCAGACTGCTAGAGAGAGAGTATGTCTTAGCAACGCAGTATGTAAATGAAAGCTGGGGTGAGAAATGTATGAGACTGACACCATACGGACTTATGACCGTGGCCAAGGAGTCCTCATAGCTTGCTCATTGCAGCCCAGCCATCGTCTTGAGCCCTAAGACAGCCAGGCAAGGTAAAGAGCAATGGCAGCCACCCAGTTAGTCGCCGCAGCTACTGGCACTGGCTATAGTAACCGCTGAAATCAAATTTACCAGACTCTGATAGGCTCTATTACTCTCTTTAGTATGCTTTTATCGTGCTGATAGGCTAATGGTACAGCGGGCTAAAGGCAGGACTTATGACAGGTTTTGCCTATGGTCTGCTTCAGTTCTTGGCTGACCCTGTTCTACAGCCCTCTCAGCTTCTTGTGATTATCCTCTTTGGAGCTCTCAGTCTATCAATTTATATTCTACGAGAAGAAGCACAGCTTGCTCAAGGCTACATAGTGGGAGTACTAGAGATATATCTTTGCCGGTCATTTCAGGGTTCTTTAATTATGCCTGAGGCACCTGCTTAGTATATTCACTAGAGATCTCTTGCAAACCTACATAGTTCCTGAGGCTGTAGCTACAATGATTATTATAAGCATTTCCTGCTGTAAGTAAATATGTCCTATGTAAGGTCAAAGGCGCATAAAGCTGGAACTCGAGGCGAGCTGTGATAAAATAAGAGTCTGATATGAAAGGATTCTACTAGATGAATTTATGTTTGACAGGTAATTTCGGTGTAGTTTCCTATCGAATAAAAAGCTGCCATGCGCGATCTCTTCAAGTGGCTTTACAGGGCTCACATATTAGATAAAACAGTTCCAGGGCTTCTCATAAAAAAGGTATACAAAAGGCACAAAGCCAAATTGGGGCGCCATTCAGCACTTCAATAGGGTTCCAAATGCTCTTGTACCTGCATCTGCATCAGTTGTATGATAATTAACAACATTTATATAACCGTCAACACTGCCTTCATCTGCTCAGTTGTATATTCATCTGTCTGTACCAAACTGCATAGCTTATTTAATTCAAGGTTCATATCATAATCACTTCCGTTAAAGACCTATCTTCATAAACGGCTTTGTGCAGTCCTCAGGATTGTCTCCCATCCCATAAGCGCCTTTTTAACAGCTGAAGCCATCTTAGCTGAGGGTAATAAGTTCTCTTTTATAAGTCTTTGTTCATCATAACTATACAGCAAGCTCGTTTTGCTATTTCGTCAGCAGACTCTACCTTGCCGAAGCAGTCCCTGTAACATAAAGAGGATAGCCATATGACTCAGGAAGAAGAGCCGCTGCTATCTCGCCACTCTTCATTTGCTGCTACGGGCATCGCTTTCTACCTGTACTATCTTTAAGTCCTTAAAGGTCGATGCAGCTTCTATAAATAGTCTTGCAGAGATATTGTAGTCAGCTGTTCGATACCACTTGGCGCGGAAATTGACTTACCCTTTACGGGTCATCGTAGCTCTTGTATTACTCTCATCAAGCACATACATAGCCTTGCATCCTGTGAAAGTAAGTGCGCACCGCCAGAAACAAGATTTACGCCGTTTGTTGCAGGAACCATAGACTTTTACAATGTGACCTATGGCTATCTGAACCTGATTGGTTCCTAACCCAGCTTCCACATCAAGTCTCCTTAAAACCTTCAACTGCTTGGCCCTGCTCCTTGTAGTAGCCCACAGCTCCTGTGCCATCTTCTTGAAATCATCCATCTCCAGTTTAAAAACTTAAAGAAGTTTACCGTGAGCGAGCTCCTTCTTCCAAGCCTCTTCATCAGCTGTATTCACAGCAGATGCAACGAACGCTGTGCTTTTGGCTGACAGCTGTAGACGCGGCGGATGACAGACGCAGTCTTACTTGCGGATACCTCTGTCTTTGATGATGTCTTAGCACTGTCTGTGCTGCTCTGGCCCATCCAACCATTGAAAACGCTACCACTGCACAAAAGTGCAATACTTAATACCTTCTTCATCCTCCTTTAATATTTTGCGGTGTCGACTTTACCTTTATCTAAGCAAGTGCAGTAAATCAAGTATGTGATTGCAGTTTTGCTCCACAAATGAAGAACTGCTTCGGTTACGAGGATAATCCATATCTATCTTGTTCCTCATGCGTTCTTCCCGGATGAGCTTCCGTACTAATATCCTGCTTGCATCATATGAATCGCTTCATCTATATCGTGTGTCCACCATTACAACTAACTTCCTTATTTACCTGCCATATCAGGTATCTCATTTTGCATATTCATCATGGTAAAGGCATCTAAAGGCTCAGAGGCTCATCCATCAGGAAGAATCTTTGGTTTACTTATCATTTGCCTTGCAGAGCTACTCTTTGCATGTCTCCTCCTGAAAGCTGTCCCGGATAATCTTTCTTAAATTTCTCAAGACCTATTCCATTTGTAGGTCATGAGACATCTTCCATGCCCTCTTTTTGAGTTTCCCATGCTTCGCTGAAGGCTACAGGCTGTCCTCAACTGTAAGCCAGGAAATAAAGGTGAGGCTTTTGAAAAAGACTCCCTATGTCTGAGGGCGGGAGAAGTTATTTTGTCTCCATTGTAGTAATTTCTGCCCTGTAGTAGGAGCTATAAGACCCTGCTATCATTCGCAAGATAGTTGACTTTCCACGCCTGAGGGATCCCTACAAGGCTAACGAACTCACCGATACCACATACTGACGTTTACATCTGTGACTGCGTTGGTAACTACCTGTGGAATCTACCCACATGAAAAGCTTTTGAGACACCTTTAAGCTTTTAATTCTATTGCTTCACTCATTGTTCACTACTCTATCTGCCAGCCGGAGGCATGTCTTAATTCTATCCAGTACCCTTGTTGCTATATTGAATACTATACAGATAATTACTGACTGCCTGCAAACATCTTGTTTGTAGGCCATGGCACCTTGCCCACTTGGGTTATGTACCAGCCAGAGTCCCACTTCCACGCCAAGCATCTCGGCTATCATAAGCGAAATACGGGCCGAGCTCATTCCCTGTGTCATTCCCTGTAAAGATGTGGGCATAGCGTGTGGATGGCTATGTTAAACACAAGCTGTCGAGTCAGAAGAGCCGAGGGTTTTGGCAACTTCGTAGGATTTGTCCACATTTGATATGCCTGAAGTGGTTGCTATTGTGACAGCAAACCAGGTTTCCAAGCCCAACTTCTAAAGAGACAGAGCCTGCCATAAGTGACTTGCACCGTATCATAATGAGTGGAATCCAGGTAGCTGTAGGTATAGGTCCAAGCACACTTTTACTATAGGGTTTATCCAGTATCTAACCTTTTTCACTATAACCGCTTGCTACACCGGTTATGATGCAAATGCCCTGACTACCACGAAATATCCTGTGACTAGCCAATCTTAGTGGCAAATAAAGGTGCTTTACTATAAAGCTCGGTCCTTGTCTAAAATTGCAGCATTTATAATGTCATTTTACCCAAAGGTATAAATGGATATAAAAGTATCCACGTCTTTAATGTAAGCATCATCAAAAGAGCCACAAAGAAAATCTGCAGACAGGAATGTTGCCTTGAAATCTTACTATTTTGCAAATTTCTTTCTATTCCGCTGTAAAAGCAAAATTGCATGGATTAAGCCTACATACATCGTATACAGCTATAGGTAGTGCAAAGTAAAATCGGGTATCTCTCGGATTTGCATTTGGATACTTGTCCGGTGCCAATATGTACTCAAGAACTGCTATAACAAAACATACTATAGGACGATATGATGAAGTCAAGTATCTTTCTGACGTCTGCTCTTATTATTTCTTCAATTTCCCAAAAGTTCGTCCTTTGTTAAACCGGCTGAGTAGTCTGTTTATTTATTCTTTCTTTCTCTGACACCTCATAGAGGTCTTTTTATCTTAACAGCACAATTTAGTGTACCATCCAATACGTTGTATCGCTAATTTTTGTTTATAATTAAACTTGAGTCATTTATTGAAATATTCAATAAATGACTCGCATACTCTGCATAACATCTCTATAAATGCGCCTATTCTGAGGTGTCAATCTGCCCTTTATCAGCTGGTGAATAGTCGGTTTCAAGCTTCCATATAAAGGGATGTCATTTCCTGTCATCTCTTTCGCCATCGTATGCGTTTCTATATTGAAGGTATGGCGGCCCGTCACACTATGTCATGACTCCCGTCTACCTTGTACTTTTCTATCATCGTTTGAGGGTATCTTCATATCTTCCTGTATTTGGTGTCATTACAGAGCAGTCGTAAGTATCTCTCGCTTGTAGCTGTCCATAGTATTCTCAACATTTTCATCTATTAGCTCTGGCTTCTCTCTCGAACAGTCGTTTCGACAGACCACGACTCCACGAGGTGACTCAATTGTCATCACGACCTTTTTCAATGAGGCCTCCGCTCGGACGGCCCGTCAGGAGAATCCTCTTGGCGTCTTGCAGGTACAGGCCTCTCCTTCCTCTAAAGTAGGCTGCATCAGCTATCAGCTCTCCATATCAGCTATGTAGTCATCTACACTCCTTGTAAAGGTTTCCTTCTGGATGCTTAGCATCATATCGATTCCCTTCATCATAGGAGGCTCCACGCCTTTTGCGCCAGCATATAGCTCGCACATAAGTTTTCCTTGCATGGTTTCTCTACCGCGTTTCTTGAGGCTTCATCTGTGATAGTGATTCCAAATTTCTCCTCAAAGTCAGCTTCTTTCAGTCCTTACACATTCTTCGTTACCACATCTTCTTTGCGTAGGTACATCTCCCTAAGTGGAAGATGAAGGATAATAGTACATCCTTAATCTCTCCCAAAAGCTCATACATCTTTCTTTCTTGCCGTCACGAGTAGTTTCAATTATGATGTCTGATATGTATGGGACGACTCGTGAGTGCAGAAACCATAGGTTGAGTTTCATCGGTGGGCATATGGTCTTGGCAGGCAGCACCTCTCTGCGTCAGGAATCCCGTCTCCTGGCTTGTGCCGCAAAGCCAATTGACGCCATCCTGCACGACCTCAAAGGATTTCAACAGGTGTGTAAGCACTGCAAAGGCAGCCAGCTATCTTCCGCCACTATGTCTTGACTCCATAGCCTTTATAAAGCCTGCTTTACGCTTTTCTTCGTAATCCTCCCAAATTTCTTTGTCCTCTTTCACAGTACCGTTGTATCCACAATACTACCTCCTCAACAGCATTTTCTAGCTAAGTGATGTATGCAATAAATGCTGTTTTAGTTAAAGAAAGATATACAATAAATTCGAGATGTTTATATTTTATTTTTATATAAGTGTTACACGGACACAAAAGCGATATCCGCATATCCTGCGAGTTAGATTCGACTGGAGATTTTACAGTGTTTAAAATAATAAATTCTCTTGCAGGCTTTGCTTTGCAAAGAGAACTTTTAACTTTTAACACTCATATGAGTACTGGCAACTTGATGAGTGTGTGGCACTCACATTACGAATTGAATACATGTTATCTAAGCGTTTCAAAAGGCTTCCCACTATCATGATTTTGGTGAGGCGAGGTTCATCCCTATACTCCACTCTCCGTTGAATGGTTTGCCATTCTGCCAGAGCTCACACCTACTTCAAAGCCCATTCTAAAGCAGTTCCTCTAAAGGGTCTTGCCCTTTTCTTTTGCACCACTCTTCACGGTCTATAAAAGAGCATCGTGTGTGCACCCTGTGAGGGTCTCCGCAACCTTTACTCCCTTGAACTTGGTTTCTATATAGTCACGAGCAAAGTTAACATTATCTCCCTGTGCCTCTCTAAGCTCATCCACCTCCCGCAGCCCTCACATCCTTGTAGCTCCTATCAGTGAATGCATTGGTACATTTATTGAATTATAATGTCAAGGTAGCTTCCTTTCTCTATTCTATGCTTATTCTTGGGTTGTATGTGATATGTTATAGCACTGCCCGGTAAGCCCTGCATGTCTAAAAGGTCTTTGACGGTGCATAAAGAAGCTGACTGTGCAGTTCTTTGCATCCTCTGATATGGTCTGGGTGGGTGTGTGCTTATATCCGCTAAAGTATGATGTCTGCCAGATTTTCATCTGGAAATAACCATTACATCATCTTTTTATAAAAGCTCCATTACCTTTCTCAGCTCCCATCTCTCCCAGACACGGCCCGTAGGATTGTGAGGCGAGCAGAAAATGGCTGTATGAGATGTTATTTTCAACAATCTTTTCTTTCCATGTCCTCAAAGTCCATACGCCATATGCCTCTTCATCCTTTTTAGAAAGCTGTGGACAATGTTATAACCGTTATGCACGTTGGTAAAGCCTATATAGGTAGGGGCATGAACGAGTACACTATCTCCTGAGAACAGGAATGAGCAGAAGAGCAGGCCCTCCCAGGACTCCATTTTCATACCCTATATACTCTTTCTTAATTCCCTTTACCGTTTCTAATCTCCTGCCATCTGATAATCTGTCATAATACTCATCTCTTATCTCAAAAACTAGCAAAGGTCGGATGCTTTGCCGCTTTCTGTCATATGCATCCGTAATAGTGGGAAGTACAGGGAAGTTCATATCCGCAACCCACATAGGTATCTATATCAAAAGCCTTCTCTTACCTTAACAGGATTCTCACCTTCCAAAAACATTGGAAGGAGGTCAACTCCAGCGCATCTTTTCCTCTTTCTGTCAATTATCGAGACAAAATCATACTTCATAGTTTTGCTACAGTTTATTCTTCCTCACTGCCTTCATCAGCAAGTTCTTCTTCTGAAATTGTCATAATCTGGCGCTTTCTTGCCATCTCATCATTTTCAGATATTCATCATAGGTACTCACCTTATCAATGAGGCCGTGGCGTAATTTCTATAATTCTGTTTGCAATGGTCTGTATGAACTGGTGGTCCTGAGATGTAAAGGTACAACTCCCGGAACTTGATTACTGCGTTATTTAATGAGGTACGAGCTTCCATGTCAGGTGGTGGTAGGCTCATCGCAGGATGAGTACATTGGTAGCCATTATCATCATCTTAGAAGAAGAACTCTACACGCTCGCCACCCGAGGTACGCCAACCTGCTTTTATACCTGCATCTCCGGAGCATACGTCCCTAGGAAGTTTCTTACATAGGTCGCATCTTTTCAGGTGAAAACGGCAAAAGGAACTCAGTAATATTTTCATTTCCCTTGAAAAGCTCTGTATTGTCCTTGGAAAATAGCCCTGAGTAGTGGTTACACTCCTTAATCACCCCTCATCAGGCTCCATTCTCCTGCAAGTATCTTAAATAAAAGTGGATATAGCCTTTACGTTTGGTCCTACGAGGCTATCTTGTCTTCCTTCCACAACAAAGGAGATATTGTCAAGTACCTTCACTCCGTCAACTGTCTTAGATATTCCGCTAACTATAGTACTTCATTACCTATCTCTCTGCAGGGCGGAAATCTATATAAAGGATACTTACGGCTGGATGGCTTAATGTCATCAAGCTCAATCTTCTCAAAGCCCTCTTTTCTACTTGTAGCCTGTTGACTTACTTGCATTAGCAGAGAATCTGGATAAATTCCTGAAGTTCTTTGATTTTTCTTCTTTCTTTTTATTTTGCTTCCTTCTGCTGACGAATCATAAGCTGGCTGGACTCGATACGAAGTCGTAGTTTCCCTGCGTAAAGCTGAATCTTGCCATAGTCAATGTCCGCTGTATGTGTACATATCTTGTTAAGGAAATAACGATCTGTGAAACTACAATTACTGTGTTTCAAAGTTGATAAGGAACTCCTCAGCCAGCCCTATTGCATCCATGTCAGGTGGTTAGTAGGTTCGTCAAGGAGGGATATCAGGGTTGCCAAAGAGTGCCTGCGCAAAGAAGAATCTTAGCCTTTTTAGATGCCTCTATCGCTCATCATCACTATAATGATACTCTGTATCTATGTCCAAGTCCGTTAAGGAGGTAGCTGCATCAGATTCTGCCTCCCAGCCATTCATAGATTGCAAATTCTCCTCAGTTCACTTGCTCTTATACCGTCTTCATCTGTAAAGTCTTCCTTAGCATAGATGGCTTCTTTTTCCTTCATTATGTCGTACAGTCTCTTTATTTCCATGATTACTGTATCAAAGTTACAGGATATGCGTCATGCTTAAATGATCCTGCTGCAGAAATGAGGTCTGCCCCGGGTTATAATAACATCGCCCGTGGTAGGCTCTAACTGCCCTGATAATATCTGAGAAGGTAGATTTACCGTTCCATTCGCTCCAATGATCCATAACAGTTGCTTCAGTAAACTTGATATTTACATCTTCAAAAAGTGCCTTTTTACCAAGTCTCAGTAATGTTGCTTGCCTGAATCATTTTAATTTTCCCTTTCAAAAGCTTAGTTTTTGCAAAAATGCTATTTACCATATTTTACGTGTCAAAGGTAGTAAATTCTCCCTCAAAGTAAAGCTCAATCGAGTTTTATACTTGACACCTGTATCATTATATCATTTATTTGACAATATTTCGATAGTTTTGTGATTTTCATTGAGTACAGCTAAGTACCGCTATTTAGAAACCATTTTTCTTCTTGAAAAGTATACTATTCCACTGATTGCCATACAGTATAACCACTCCAATCACAACCGGATATGCAGTGGCGAGTCCAGTTCCGACATGATACTTAAGTTCATTCCATACCAGCCTGTAACAAGAGTTAAGGCATAATGATGAGTCGTAACCACAGTTAACACTGTCATTATGTCGGTTTTTGCTTTGAGCTCTGACTGGTATGGTTCTCTAACTTATGGTATATTCTTGAGTAGACACTAAGCCTTGGAGTCTTGTGACCCCTGGCTGGTAAGCTCAAAAGAATCGATAGGTTATCTGACATGAAAGTCGTTTTCATTTTCTGCAAGTTCCTGTCCCGGTCAATCAGCTGTTCATAGTACATTTTGTTTCAGGGCTCTCCCTGATTTTCGTTGTTTCTTTCAAGTTCGCCCTGTAAGATTTCCCCTCAGTATCCTGTCTTCTGTTATGAGTGATTTCATCCCCGTATCTTCAAGCATATTTAAGTCGCGCTAATTATGGTCTCTAGGAGTCGTATATGAATCTTTCAAGGCCAGGTAGCGCCATTTTTTAGTGGCTGCAATTCTTTTGCGAAGCGAGGCTGCGTAGCCATCATGGTCAATAAATACAATTCCTCTTTTCATCGAGTGCAAATGCAAATCTATTGCTTCTTTCAAGTAAATCCGACCTATCCGGATATAATAAAGCTTCCGTCAGCGAGTCATAATTGACTTCTGCTTTTGTCATAAATAGGTTTTCTATCTCGAACTCCGAGGTCGATTCCCATAAGTTGAATCTCAGCCCTCGCCCATTTTCAGGGCTTATCACCGCCAGCTGTGATCATCTCCATCAAACTATTTCTTCTGCTCTTATTGCCGTTTCTAAAATTGCTCTAATCTTGTAATACAGTGATTTCTCCTAAAATTGTATTGTGGAACTTTTGTTGTTTTACTGAAAAACCTGTATCAGTATACTCGCCATTCTGGCACAAATAAGTCACGGCTTAGAATAATATTTTTAGTATTGCAGACTTGACGCTTAGAATAATAAATTTCAGACTCGCTCCGGCATCCGCTTCGCTTGCCTGACGTGCGCTCGCTTAGAATTTATTATTCTAAGCTGATTGACTCTAATAATACGTCTGGTGCGAGATTTTATGTAAGTTCGTGATTAGCTCTGACATCCTTGCATTTTGTCCCTTCTTTTCTGCTTCCCACAACTGATTATGAACTCCATTCTTTTTCCTTTCACTTATGTTCTTTGCTTTAATGGTTATTTTGTCACTTTTTCTCTGAAACTTTGTACATTTTGCCGTTGTATTTAGATTTCGTTTATAATACTTCTTGTCAGGGTGAGTTACATACAGTTCGCCCAAGTATTATTTCTTAAGCTCACTAAACGCAGTATCTCTGGCCACTCAGCAGTATTTCTTAGCCTTTATGGAGTTGCACGCAAATATGTCTGTCGACATCTGATATATGCGATATGTGGCTCGATATCTGTGTTACTGATTTCTGCCTTTTCTCCAATAACTCACCGCGAAGAGTGTTCAGTTCTCCGATATTCCGCAGTACTGCTGTGTTCTGATTATTGTAAACTCACCTTAGACATTACCATATCCTGAGAGTATCTCAAGTCTGCCAGCAGGGAAAATCTATTTAATATTTTAACTTCATCTGCTATGCAATGTCTATATAGGCATTATAGCAAACTCAATGAAATGAAAAGGACTAATGCCTACAAAGAAAGAACGTGACGAGTGCTTCGCAAGTGATTAAACCCGATTGATCGTATCTTTTCCGCCAAATGGCCGAACATGTGGTTCTGTGAGAAGAAACCTAAGAGTTATCTTAGATGATTATGAGCTGGTCGTTGCCACTGATAACATGCAACAGTGCTCTGACCTTAAGAATCCTACAAGGTCGCTCTGCTTGTACTCGACGCCAAAATGTATAACTGGAGATGGACGGTACATCAATATCGAAGTACAAAAGAAACAAATGATGACAACCACCTGGGAAAGAGAGGCGTTGTCAATGCTTCGGTATTGACTGCCAGTGGGTCAGAAACTGGAAAGCAGTTTGAATTTGTGCCTGATATTTGTATTATATTTATTTTCAGCCTTTGATTTATTTAAAGGGTAATCTTCCGCTCTCACCATGTAAAGAAGGTTGTGTGTGGAAACCGATTCAGATAATAGATGACGGTCTTACTGAAATATATGTAAATGCAGCTGTGGATGATGATGGTTCCAAGCTGGCAAAACTTATGAAAGTGTTTACTAAGAATGATGTTTATGATGAAGCCGATTTTCCTAGCAACCAGTGAAATCAAGGCCAGTTTAAAAAGTATGAAGCGAGGTGCACGTAGATGGATGCAACTGCACATGGAGAGATGAGTGGATTGAGCGAGGGTGAAGAACGTGGTGAAAACGCGGTGCTAAAAATGAAAAACTAAAGATTGCCGCAAAACCATGTCTTTGTAGAGGGCCATCCGCTGAGCTGCAGCAATAGAGGTACCACAGCCTTCGCAAAGATGCCATTGCTGCTTTACAAGTCTAAAGTTTGAAAAATCCAGCCCTAACTCAGTTAAGGAGGTAGTAGGGCTATGAATAGAAAGCTCGAGAAGCTTGTGTAGTGATGAGAAGAGAAAGTGAATTGTTAACAATCATTACATGAACTTTAGCTGCCCCTGAGAGTAGTGAGAGTGAAATAAACTGCCATTAATCCGGCTACAACACAGCATTTCTAACTGCTTTTTGTGTTTATAGGCTGACTGGCAGTTTTTATAGCATAAATGTCATAAGTACAAAAATTCCGCACAAACTACTTACATAAGAATTTATTTTCATTACTATGCTAGAATTTTCGCTAACGCTCACATTTAATGGTGGAAAAGTCTCATTCGGTAAAGCAAAGTACCATATCGTACTTATTGCATCGTTTCTATTACGCTGTCATCTCTTACAGAGCCACCAGGTTCCGAATATACTTAACACCGCCTTATGAGCCCTCCTGATATTATCTCCAAATGGGAAGAATGCATCAGATGCAAGGGGCCACATTTTCATTTTTATTAAGCCACTCTCTTCTTCCTCCTTGTAAATACAGGAGGCTTTACCTCAAAGAAATTCTCCCCACACACCATCCCTTAAGAGGTCTTTCGCTCTCATCCCCATAAAAGGTCGATGGCATTGTCCACATCCGCCCTGCCAAGTCCTTCTAGAATTTGAGATTATGTCTGTGTCAGCCGTGTCTAAGCCACCATAGCATCAGCCTTCTCCTGCTAAGCCTGGTACAGTGAATACGGCTCTGCTGCCCTGCTCCTATACCTATAGCCTAGTCCGTCTTTTTGCACTAGCATACGGAGTTTGACTGGTGTATTTGGGGTAATCATAGCAACAATGAGATCATCGAGAGCTTTCTTTTAGGAAGATTTTTATTCTCACTTACTATGTTCTAAAAAGCTCAGTATCTATCTTAAAATTCATTCCTGCCCTGCTCAAATGTTATCCCAAAAACCGCTTTTTCTCTATAGGTTCAGGCTTGTAGTTTTCATCTATTTCTATAGTATTATAATTTCTTTTTCTTCTGCTTTAGTATCTCAGGGCTTCTGTGTATATCCGGCGCTATGATACCGTCTGAAACTTCTTTTTGATTATCATTGCAGTATCAGCATCCCACACATCAGAAAGTGCTATGAAATCACCGAAAGAAGACATTCTGTCAGCTCCCCTTGCTCTTGCGTAAGCACAGGCTAAGAGGCTCATCTCACCCATATCCTCTACTCTGTAAACCTTTTCAAATCCTCAGTAAGAGCTTTTCCTATCGCAGCTCTGCAAGAGATAGATGTTTAAAAGTTGGTTGCAGCAGGAAGTCCTGTAGCTTTCTTAAGTTCCATTAAGCTGGATTCCGTTAAATGCGTCTAAAGTTGATATATCCTGGTTTTCCACAAAGCTATTTTAACAGGAAGCTCTGCTCCATTTTCCATAAATCATTCTGCTTGGTTTCAGATTAGGATTACAGCCGTCACTCAGTCATTTCATTCATAATGCCCACCTCCCTTAATATTCGTTGATATTTTTATTTATCTGCTTTTCACTTGCAGCATCATCTACAGCCTATTTCAGGCTATAAGTGTATTATATGCAAGACTCTTCTTTGGTTCTAACATTCACTTTATCATTTGGCTAATTAGCTTAATTCTTGTACTATTCTGGTCCTGATATTCTCCTGTTTTTATGTCTATAAATCTTGTAAACAGCGATACTTTATTATCTTTCATTCAGATTCTTCCATAGATTTTTAGTAAACTCGTTCATATCCCCATCAAGACTTACTTTCATAGGCTCACCCTCAAAAGCTTGGCAGGGTCGTGCCATCTTCTTTATAGAGTATGAATAACTACCTTCACCCGCAGGAATATCACATAATCATAAAATATCTGTTAGCAGTCAGGATTTCCATCATTGCTCTTTAGTATGCTCATTCTAAAGTGGAGCACATCACTATATCCACTAAAGCAGATATTCTAGGTGTGTAGTTTGTTGCATCAGACATCAAATTCTCACTCATAAGGGCAGAGTTAAAGCATTTTCCTGCCGTCATGTAATCATATATAGTATCTGTCTGGTCTCCATTGGTAATTATAGTTCTTACCTATAACCTCACCGGAGAGTATGTTAGACTTTTGATCTGAAAGCTTAGTTTCATCGAGGCTTCGGGTCACTTATACCTTCACCCTCTTCACAAAAATCCTGTTTCTGCTATTTTCACTTCTTCCCATAATAGCACGTGTCACAGCCTCGTGCCGTCCTTACTTCTTCCCACAACAATTCTCCTGCCTGGATAAGTTTTAGCCGCCAATACTTCACCAATTGAAACCATGATCATCCTCCGTTTATTCATATTAGAGCCGGTTAAGAGCTCACCACTTTTTGATAAGTTCTACTTAAGAATATCATAGTTTTTATTAGTTTTCAATATGATGTCTTTATATTTACTTATAAAATGAGCCTCATATGGTTTTGATAAATAGATGAAATTATTTTATAATCTGGTGATTGAGAAAAGTAACTTCCACACCTAAGCTACATTTTCACAGCTGAGCTATGGAAGTTACTTGTTACAAATTTTCACATAAATTAAGAGCTAGATGTATACATTATCTGCACAAAATGCTATAATCAGCCTTACAGGAAGAATATATCTAATTTTTCTATGGCAAACAGGAGTCGAGTTTACATTCCAAAATAAGAATAAGTAAAATACACCCTTTATGTATGGGCTAGAAGTTCATCCTTTAACCGGTGATTTCGTTTTTATTTGCCTAAGAGTTTAGGGGTTAGGTAATTTCATCCGGTGAAATTTTTATTGTATTCCTAAGCTCTTTTAATATGCCGTATTGAATGCAAAAATATCATAAGAGCTTTTGTTTCGAGCTTCACCCTGAATATGAATTGATGTGGCTCATCATCGGGTCTCAGTTCAATATACAGCCTTTCAAATATATCCGTAACAGAACGTGAGTCATTGTAGTTTTCTCAGAAAAGCAAGTTGCAGGTTCTGTTGTACAAAGAAGAGAGTGAGAAGTACTTTTCCCACCCTTTACCCCTTCTACACTGTCGCCTTCACATACAACTGAATCAGGGTTTTCTTCAATAAACTTGGAAGTCCTCATAAGTCCTTCCCTTCCTGCACTCTTTATCCACTTTCAAAGATTTGCTTTTATTTTTCTCGGACGCATTCTTATAGTGCGTGGCATGTCAATGTTTTCGCAGAAAAACAGACTGTTGTTATATATTTATAGAGAGTCCTGTCGGAAACCATGATTTATGGTTGATTGTTATATGTCTTATGGATTGCCCTTTTAACAGGGAGTGGACTAACAATGCCGTCTATATATTCCCTTTCGTTTTCTGTAAGGTTAAACCCTGTTCTTGATTCAGACAACGATTTTCTGTATCTTGCTCAGCCTTTGCCTGTAAAATCTTTTTCAAGGCGACACCTGTTTCTGTCAGGGCATCCGTTACATACATAAGGTGGCTTAAGGTTTAGGACAGTTATGTTTGACATAATCATCACACAGTAGCATCTGCATTTTCCAGCAACTCAGATGTTCTGTTTTTAGCTAAGGCAGACTGCATACAAATCTTTTTATGATGATCTGTCCACTCGAATGCAGACAGTTATTAAAAAGACCCCGCCGTATGAGCCTGTCTGTTCCAGTAATTATGTTTTTATTTCTTTGAAACAGTTGTGTTGTCTTTTTCCTATAGCCAAAGCAATCTTATTAAAGCTCATTTTTAGAAAGATGATTTCTGCGTCAGAACGCTAGCTTAAAGAAAGATGTGAATGTTTTCCCATAATTAAAATATTCCTTTCAGTTTGTATATAAAACCCTAACCTGATGAATCTAACCTAATATATATTTTAACTATGGACTAACTCAATATATATTTTAACTGATGGAATCAGTAGTCCATAGTTAAAGATGGGAGGTATGGAAAAAGTAAAATCCATACTAATGTGGAAATTTACTTTTTCAAATAATATGACACAAACCATCATAAAGATGGTAGTAGACTTTTCGGATCAAGTGTGATATAATGTTGAAGACAGATGAAATCAGTATCATTTGAAGTGCTGTTAGTATCCTATAGTGTAAGATTTACTGTTTCTAGGAGCCTAACATTTCGGGAGAGAGTTGCTCTAGCAAAATGAAAATGAGCGTATTCTAAAGATAATCTCTGAACCTTGAGTGATTATAGTCAGCATAGCTGAAAAATGGACATTGAAAAGTGAATATTATCCACGAATAGAAATAAAATAAAGCATGAAAAACAGACATAACCATTGTCGCTATGCCTTAAAATGGAAAGTATGTAGACATTAGCGGAAGTAAAAATACAGGATTATTAGTGAGTTATGGTCGAAGCTAATAAAAGGTTTAGTTTAGGAGATTTATGTCATTAATACATAAGTTTTATTTAGTCGAGATAAATGATTTTAATTTATTAAATTATGAAATAATTTATAGTAGTTTTTAATTGAAAAATAAAACAGAAAAATATTAAAATTATTGAAAGAAATATATTTAGAAGATGAGTTATTTTCATACTTAGAAGATACATTATTTTGGATTCCTTCAAAGACACTATCGGATTTTAATCGAATACTTCAAAAGGTTTGAATAGATAGAATTACGTCATATTAGATCAGACATCTCTCAGTAATAATGTATATATATTTTTGAGTGGATGGTATGATATATTTAAACAAGCTCCAGAAATAATAGAATTAACAGGAGATTACATAATCTTTGAAAAATCAGGAATGGAAGATATGAAGATATAAAAACAAATAAACAGCATCTTATTAATGTAATTGACTCATTTAAAAATTATTCGATAGCATTAGAAAAACAAAATTATTATATTATTCATTTGGGTATATAACTTTTAGTTTGTAAGAATTAAAAAGAAAGTTATATTTATAAGGGATTGGGATTTCACCAATAAGTTAAAAATTGATAAAATAGACCAGAGTGAAAAACGAAGGATATTTTATCAATTTTTAAAGCATATACACTTACTGTGCTTGTTTAGCAAAATTATTGAGTGTTATTTTTGGTATAAGGAAATATTAATTGGAGACTCTCCATATAATCATAGTGTCTCAATAAATTCAATACTTTTTGATACCTATCATTGAATAGGTGAATTAGTAAAAGTAACTTCCACACCTAAGATTTAATATTTTAGATACGGTATGGAAGTTACTTGTTACAAATTTTACATAAATTAAGAGCTAGATGTATACATTATCTGAAAAATGCTATAATCAGCCCCTACAGGAAGAACATGACCTAATTTTTTTCATAGCAAACAGGAGTCGAAGTTACTTTCCAAAACTGGGAATAAGTAAAATCCACCCTTTATATATGGGCTAGAAGTTCATCTTTTAACCGGTGAGTTCCTTTTTATTTGCCTAAGAGCTTAGGGGTTAGGGTAATTTCATCCGGTGAAATTTTTTGAATACCTAAGCTCTTTAATATTTTTTTGCCGTATTGAAATGCAAAAATATCATAAGAGCTTTTGTTTCCGAGCTTCGCCCTTGAATATGAATTGATGTGGCTCATCATCAGGTCTCAGTTCAATATACAGCCTTTCAAATATCTCCGTAACAGAACGTGAGTCATTGTAGTTTCTCAGAAAAGCAAGCTGCAGGTTCTGTTGTACAAAGAAGAGAGTGAGAAGTACTTTCCCGCCCTTTACCCCCTCTACACTGTCGCCTTCACATACAACTGAATCAGGGTTTTCTTCAATAAACTTCAGGAAGTCCTCATAAGTCCTTCCCTTCCTGCACTCTTTATCCACTTTCAAAGATTTGCTTTTTATTTTTCTCGGACGCATTCTTATAGTGCGTGTCATGTCAATGTTTCTGGCAGAAAAACAGACTGTTGTTTATATATTTATAGAGATGTCCTGTCGAAACCATGATTTCATGGTTGATTGTTATATGTCTTATGGATTGCCCTTTTAACAGGAGTGGACTAACAATGCCGTCTATATATTCCCTTTCGTTTTCTGTAAGGTTAAACCCTGTTCTTGATTCAGACAACGATTTTCTGTATCTTGCCTCAGCTTCCTTTGCCTTGTAAAATCTTTTTTCAAGGCGACACCTGTTTCTGTCAGGGCATCCGTTACATACATAAGGTGGCTTAAGAAGTTTAGGACAGTTATGTTTGACATAATCATCACACAGTGAGATGCATTTCCGCAGCTTCCGACATGTTCTGTTTTTTGTTAAGGCAGTGACTGCATACAAATCTTTTTACATGATCTGTCCACTGAATGCAGACAGTCATTAAAAAGACCTGCCGTATGAGCCTGTCTGTTCAGTAATTATGTTTTTATTTCTTTTTGAAACAGTTGTGTTGTCTTTTCCTATAGCCAAAGCAATCTTATTAAAAGCTCATTTTTAGAAAGCATGATTTCTATGTCAGAACGCTGGCTTAAAAGAAAGATGTGAATGTTTTTCCCATAATTAAAATATTCCTTTCAGTTTGTATATAAAACCCCAACCTGATGAATCTAACCCAATATATATTTTAACTATGACTAACCTCAATAGGTATATTTTAATCATGAGAATCAGTAAAGTCCATAGTTAAAGATGTAGGTATGGAAGAAGTAAAAATCCATACTAATGTGATTTACTTTTTCAAATAACATTATTTATAATCTAGATTTTTCTTATGGGTTTTATTCCGTTTATTTTTGTACTATAATGGTAGAGATGCTAATAACTATACTCTGTCAACAAGAAAGAATCTCTGCAAAAGCATGATTCACCGCAACACCATAATACAGAAATGGAGCTAATATGAAAAATACACAAATAAATTTCACAAAAATGCATGACTATAAAAACGATTACTCTACATCGACTGCACCAAAAATGAGCTTGATAATCCCTGCTGAAAGTCTCTATAAAAGCTCTCAGACAGGCATACAGGAATCGGCAGTGACGGCATCATCCTTATCTGCCCTTCTATCTGTAGCTGATTTTAGAATGAGGATATTTAATGCAGACGGCTCAGAGGCTGAAATGTGCGGAAACGGCATCCGCTGTGTAGGAAAATATGTTTATGACTTTGGACTCACAGAAAAGGATGAAGTACGCATAGAAACCGGAGTCCGTACTAAGGAAGAAGAGTCCACAGGAGATATTCCTGAAAAACCGTATTAAAATATTGAAACTAAAGATAGAAAGAGGGTAAGGTTGTCAGCTGCAGCTGTAGATATGGGAAGACCAATTCTCACCCCTAGCGAAATCCCTGTCATATCTGATAAGGATAAGTTTATAAATGAGGCTGTAAATGTAGACGGCAAAGACTGGTACCTCACCTGCATTTCAATGGGCAATCCTCACGCAGTCACCTTTGTAGATGACACTAGAAGTCTTGATTTACCTGTTATAGGCCCAAAGTTTGAATTTAACAAGATATTTTCCAAATCGTACCAATACTGAGTTTATAAAGATAATAAGCAGAAATGAAATTGAAATGCGTGTCTGGGAGCGTGGTTCAGGAGAAACCCTTGCCTGCGGTACCGGTGCCTGTGCACTCGGCCTATGCCGCTATGTTGAAATGGCCTTGCTGATGATGAGGTGAGGGTTCATCTCCTTGGAGGAGATTTGATTATAAAATACGATAGAAATACAGACCACATTTTTTTATGACAGGACCCTTGTGAAACTGTCTTTTAGTGGCAGCATTACAATCTAGATAAGGAGTATTTATGCAAAGTTACCGTAAATGACATATTAAAGGCCGCTAACGGAAAACTGTTAAACGGAAACGGCGACACCGAAATAAACGGCTTCTTTACAAATTCAAGGAAACCCACAGCCTTCCCTTTAAGAATGCACTTTTTGTGCCTATAATCGGAGAAAGGGTAGACGCCCACAAATTCATCCCTCAGGTGGTAAAGGATGGTGCTAAGGCTTTCTTTATAAAAAAAGGGCACGAACTCCCTGCTGATATCGGAGATACAGCAGCCATCGAGGTAGACGATACTGAAGCCGCCCTCCTTGATACAGGCCGTTGGTTTCGCGAGAAATTTAACATCCCTTTCATTGGCATAACCGGAAGTGTCGGTAAGACCACCACAAAAGGAAATGGTGGCAGCTGCCCTCTCCTCGATTAATGTCCACAAAACTAAGGGAAATGCAAACTCTACCATAGGACTTCCCTTAACCTTGTTTGGACTTGAACCTTGTAATGAGGCCGCCATTATAGAAATGGGCATAAGTGAATTCCACGAGATGGAAAAAGCTTGCAGATGCAGGCAGGCCAACCCATGCAATATTTACCAATGTAGGCACTGCCCATATCGGCAATCTAGGCTCAAAGGAAAACATCCTTAAAGAAAAGCTCCACATTACAGATTGTTTTACGGAGGATAGTGTACTATTTGTAAATGCAGATGATGAGCTACTTGTGAAGGTGGTACCTGAAAATAGCGAATTCAGGCCTGCTAAGGTCAAGCACGTTGTGACCTACGGCATAAGTAAAGAGGCTGATTTTTACGCTTCTTCCATTACTATATCCGACAGTGGCACCGATTTTGTGGCAAATTATAAGGATGAAGACGGCAATCCTCTTGCTGAGCAGATTCATCTAAAAACTCTGGGACTTCATAATGTAAGAAATGCACTGGCTGCAACTGCTGTGGCACTAAAGCTTGGTATCTCTCCTTCAGTGTCAAAGCTTGGACTTGCCGCGTATGAACCACTTTCAGGCAGAGGAAACATTATCAAGACAAACGGCATTACCATAATTGATGATACCTATAATGCAAGCCCTGACTCTATGAAGGCTTCTGTTCAGATTATCGGGGAAATGCGTGGCGGCAAAGAGCCTATACACAGGAGGTTTGTAGTATTTGCTGATGTACTTGAGCTTGGTGAATACGCTGAGAGTGAACATTACAAAGTCGGCGAATATATAAAGGCCTACAACGAAGAAAACCCTGAAGGTAGGATTGATTACCTTATAACAGTCGGCAAAAGACAGTGAGCAGATAGGCCTTGCATGTAAACTCTGAAAGCCTTTGATACCAATCCTGTCACAAAGCATTTTTTTCTACCAATGTAGAAGCCTCTAATTATCTTAAATCCCTCTTAACAAAGAGGGATGCTGTCGTAGTTAAAGGTTCAAGAGGTATGAAGACGGAGGAAATAATCGCTTCCATATTAGGCTACAGAATAGATACTAATTGAG
>BNJV01000068.1_pt1 | contig 90888 bp, 107 predicted proteins | sample 8540591 | NCBI WGS metagenome assembly BNJV01 (sample SAMD00202457, study PRJDB9452) | human saliva metagenome | host: Homo sapiens
GGAAGTGAAACAGTCCCTCTCAGCATCCCAGAGGCCGGGCCTGGCAACTTCAAATAATCCGCCGACTGTCCTACTGAAAACAAGTCTCAAGGTGACAACCAAGAAAATCAAGAACTGGCAAGGGCAGAGGTCAACATTGATGTCGCAAAGGGAAAAACGCAAAGGGTTAAACCACTGCCCAGAATTGAGACTGACTGCCCACCACTGTCCACACCACACAGACAGCAACAGCACCAGGTCAAGAGGCTGAAATATTGAGCTCAATTCTTAAAAAGAAATGAAGAATTAAACTGCCTGGCTCACAACACACACTGAGGATCCTGGCACCTGTGCACTGCCTGACATCCAACACACAGCCGGCATGAGGCACAATGCCAAAGATTCAAGATTGTCCAAATGTACATCTCCATTCAAACCATGACCACAATTAACGGTTGATATTGCCACCAACCTACCAGTCCATGATGGCATCTGGCGAACATCTTGTTTTGTCAGAAGCAAAAAGAATCATCTGGGTTTCGGTCCGAAACCAACTGAGACACCCCATCGAGGCGTGACCGATCATTCGACGGTCTGCCGTCAAACACCACCAGAACATCCGACACCCGCAACAGACTGGCAGTGTCCAGAGTCAATTGATTTTGCCGGAACGATCACCGCATAGTGGCGTTTCTGCTGTGAACAGCGCCCGGTTGTTCGTTTTTGAACCAATGTGCCGGCAAGAGCGGCGGCAAATCCCAGATTCGGTTGGATGCTCAAAGGTCGCAGAGACGAAGGGCACCATCGCCTGGAATCAGACCCCAACTGGCAGGAACGTCATGAACCCCGATACCGCAGCGATTCGCTGGCGAAATACCCGCCCATTGTCAACCCCAGAACCGCATCGCGATGCCACGGAACACGCACATTGAGATCTACAGTCATTCTCAGAACTATCCCATAATCCACATCATCCTATTACGCCTGATAGAACCATCATTTGTGATTCTGTCAACAAAGTCCATCCGCAAGTCTTCAACACATTTATAGCCAATCTACCATTATCAAACTTTCTATTAACCTTAACTCTCTGGCCAAACTGCAGACTGAAAGAATATCACGATCGCTTCCTGCAACCGACAGCTCTCTTGGGCAGCGGTAACAGGTACTTTCTTCTGCTACGATCGATATAAGCATACATTACATTGTTAATATCGGTCTAAACTCAATCAGAACCTTTGAATGGAATGATACGAGCAGAATAAAGCATTGTTCCATTTGCATGCAACACCTTGTCCGAAAGAAGACACCTGGTGAACGATGCAACTGAGCAACAACAACACGCTCAGCTCCATTAATCACAAAAGTTCCATTATGAGTCATATAAGGAATGGTACCCAAGAAAAACGTCTTGATAAATGTACCGAAATCTTCACGCAGTCTGGGTCGGTACAATATAATTTCATCTCTGCCTTTTAGGGAACACTATAGTTAGTCCACGCTCTAGACACTCGTCGATTGAATAACGAGGAGGATCGATATATAATCTAAAAACTCAAGAACGAAAATTATTACGTGTGTCGAGTTATAGGGAAGTTTTTCTGCAAACACCTTATATAAACCGTCGTTCTTACGCCCTCTGGTGGAGTATCTAACTGTAGGAAGTCTCTAAAGGACTTTTAATTGCACGTCGAGAAAATCCGGATATGGCATCGGATTGGCACGCTTGCAAAGTTTATTCTATTATCAACAATTTTTGAAGCCATCAATATTTGTATGATTTATCTACAAAAATAATTTCATTAAAGACACAAAAATGGTTAGAATTCACCTACTTAGTAAATTCTAACCATAATTGTATTTTATCTAGCAAAAGACATCAAAGTCTTTGCAAATTAGATGGGAATTAAATTACTTTTAATTCTACTTTTAGCTTCCAACTTCTTCGATTGCTTTCTTCAAGTTCTCAGCTTCGTCTTTAGAAAGACCTTCTTTGATTGTTGCAGGAGCACCATCAACTCAGATCTTTAACTTCTTTCAAACCTAAGCCATAGCTTCTTTAACTGCCTTAACAACTATGAGTTTTGCAGCACCAGCATCAGTAAGAACTACATCGAAAGATGTTTTTCTTTCACTCAGCAGCTGCACCAGCAGCAGTAGGACCAGCAGCTACAGCTACAGCAGCTGCAGCAGGTTCGATACCGTATTCTTCTTTAAGAACAGTTGCTAACTCATTTACTTCTTTAACTGTCAAATTTACTAATTCTTCAGCAATAGCTTTAATATCTGCCATCTTATTTTATTTTAATTATTCGTTATTGTATTAATTTATTATCTTATTCAGGACGCTCTCTCAAAGTCTTTAGAACTCCATGGATTGTGCTGCCACCTGATTGTAAAGCTGAAATGACGTTCTTTGCGAGATTGCAACAAGCAACGATCTCAGCAATAATTTCTGTGCTTAATTGAAACAAGTTCTTCTAGCTTGTCTGCTCCTACATATAAGTTTCTTCTGGCATGCAGCTTAAGAGAAGGAACACCTTGCTTTTGTGTACTCTTTCAATAATTTTGCAGGACTGTTCACATCTAGAACAAAACAGCAGTGTTACCTGTTAAACAAATCGATACAAAGGTTCAAAATCAATCTCAGATGCTTCAAAATGCTTTGTGTAAAAGAGTGTTCTTTATAACAACATCTTAATTTCATTCTTGAAGCACTTACGACGCAATTCACTTGTTGTCTCAGCATTTAAACCTGTAACATCTACAAGATAAAAATGTGGATAAGACTTGACTTCCGCCCAACTCAACGATTATAGTATCTTTTTACTTCTTTCTTCATTGTACAAAAACTTTTAGAGTTATTCAACTGATTTTAGGATCAATCTTGATACACTTACTCATTGTGCTCGAAATAAAGCATACTTGATATATGTACCTTTAGCAGCAGCAGGCTTAAGTTTGATAACTAGTAACATTCTGCATTCTGATAAATTTGCTCAGGTGTGAAATGTACCTTACCAATTGAAGTATGGATAATTCCAGCCTTATCAACTTTAAAATCAATCTTACCAGACTTTTACATCTTTTACAGCCTTAGCTATCATCCATTGTAACAGTACCACTCTTTGGGTTTTGGCATCAATCACGAGGGACCTAAAACTCGACCTAAAGGACCAACCTTACCCACATCATGATGGCATTGAATAATACATCAACATCTGTCCAGCCTCCATTGATCTTTGCGATATATTCATCAAGACCAACATAATCAGCTCCAGCTTCTTTAGCTGCAGATTCTTGATCTGGAGTACAGAGAACCAATACACGTGTTGTTTTACCAGTACCATTAGGAAGAGTAACAACGCCACGAACCATTTGATTCGCCTTACGTGGATCTACTCCTAAACGTACGTCGATATCAAAGATGCTTCAAACTTAGTAGTAGTAATTTCCTTTACTAACTCTGATGCTTCTTTTAGAGTGCTACTACTTTCCCTGCTTCAACTTTATCAGCTACTGATTTTTGATTTTTTGTCAGTTTACTCATTTTCTTAAATTGAAGTTATAAATTATTTACCAGGGAAGTCCCCGTTTACAGTGATACCATACTTCTTGCTGTACCCATGCAGTAAGTTTCATTGCAGACTCTACTGTAAAACAGTTTAAGTCTTTCATTTTATCTTCAGCAATTACTTTTCACCTGCTCCCATGTTACCTGAAGCAACTTTTTGGCGATTAGGTTGTGCAGAGCCACTCTTTACCTTAGCTAAATTTCTTTTAATTGAACTGCTGCAGGAGGATCTTAAGCTCAAAACTGAATGACTTATCAGTATAGTAAGTGATAACAACAGGAATTACTATCCTGCTTTATCCTGGGTGCGGGCATTGAACCTTTGCAGAATCCCATAATGTTGATACCCTTAGAACCCAGAGCAGGGTCCCACTGGAGGTGAGGATTCGCTGCGCCACCTTTAATCTGTAATTTGATTAATCCAGCAAACTTCTTTAGCCATTTCTTTTGTTAATATTAAAATTTAATTTATTCAAGAGATATTACATCCGTAACAACGTTCTATCCCTCTTTCTCGACTTGCATAAAACTTGGTTCTAATGGTGTCTTACGGCCAAATATCTTAACCATAACCTTCAGTTTATGGCTTTTCAGAGTTAACCTCTTCAATAACACCACTGAATCCACTAAAAGGTCCATCGGTAACTTTTTACAGTTTCGTTCACTTCGTAAGGGATATTGATTTCATCCGCTACTTCAGTTTCTTCCGCTGTACCTAAGCATTCGAGTTTATCTCAGCCTGTGGAACGGGTGAAGGATTATCTAAACCGCCTAAGAACCCTAATACATTAGGAATAAATCTAATGTATGAGCTACGTCACCTTTCAAAACAGCTTCAACACGCAAACCAGGAAGACTAATCTTCTCTGTAATTACTCTTTTGCCATTACGCAAAGAAGCATGCTTCTCTAGAGGTATTAAAACCCTGAGAAACATACGACGATAGCAACGTGTTGTGTTTAATCTCAGCTTCGAGTATGCATTCTTTTACCTTAGCTTCCTTACCACCACAGCACGAAGCACATACCAATTCTTTTCCAATTTCAGCCATTTGATTTGAACGTATTACTTTGGGATAGATAGCACCCATTACAAAGCTTAAACACGCTATCCATACAAAAACCATCAATGCAATGATAAGGGAAGCAGATATAATACAACCATTTGCACTATGTGTTAATTCGGCACGTGAGGCTAGAGTAGTTTTATGCGCAAGTTCGTCATAACTAGTCTTGCAATAATTTACTATCTTATTGAACATATTATCTTCTTTTTGCACGGGTTGAAAGACTCGAGACTCTCGACACCTGGTTTTGGAGACCAGTGCTCTACCAACTGAGGCTAAAACCCGTAAAATAAGATTCCTGCCAGCATAAAACTGTGCAAGACAGGAATCTTAATATCTATAATCCTCTAGTATTGAGTCTTCAAGGATTGTGTAATCTGACCAGGAACCTACTGTGCGTCCACCTTTCACGGATAGCGAAACGAAGACCTACGTTCAATGCTACAGCCAGATAAGTTCTACAGTGATCTCAACGTTATCACCGAGGACAACCATTTCTACACCTTCTGGCATGTGATTTCACCTGTACAGTCCATAGTACGTAAGTAGAATTGGGGACAGTATTTGTTTCCGAATGGAATGTAGACGTCCACCTTCTTCTTTCTTCAATACGTAAACTGAAGCCTTTGAAATTTCTTGTGAGGTTTAATCTGACCTGGGTGAGCAAAGAACGCATACCACGTTTGATTTCGTTCTTATCGATACCACGAAGCAACAAACCTACGTTATCACCACAGCAACACCTTCATCAAGAAGCTTGCGGAACATTTCAACGCCTGTTACAACGCATCTTATCTTCACCAAGACCTGAAGTTCAACTTCATCACCTACCCTAACGACCTGTTTCAACGACCTGTAGCAACAGTACCACGACCTGTAATTGAGAATACGTCTTCGATAGGCATCAAGAATGGTTTATCCATATCACGTGAGGTTCTTGAATCCATGTATCAGCAGTATCCATCAATTCCACGATCTTTTTCAACCCACTTATCAACGCCGTTCAAACCACCTAGAGCAGAACCACGAACGATAGGAGTATCTTCTTCATATTCGTATTGTCCCAAGAATTTCATGAACTTCCATTTCAACTAGGTCTAGCATTTCTGCATCATCAACCATGTCGCACTTGTTCAAGAAAACAACCAAACGAGGAACGTTTACCTGACGAGCAAGAAGAACGTGCTCACGAGTTTGAGGCACTAGGACCATCAGTTGCAGCTACAACAAGAATAGCACCATCCATCTGAGCAGCACCAGTGCCATGTTTTTCACACTAGTCAGCGTGTCCAGGACAGTCAACGTGTGCATAGTGACGATTAGCTGTCTTCACACTCAGTATGAGCAGAGTTAATAGTAATACCACGTTCTTTTCTTCTGGAGCGTTATCAATTTGATCAAATGATTTTAGCTTCTTCAGAACGAAACCTTTTTCACGCAACACCTTAGAGATGGCTGCAGTCAAAGTAGTTTTACCGTGGTCTACGTGATCATTGTACCAACGTTAACGTGCGGTTTGGTACGCTCGAATTTCTCTTTAGCCATACAGCTAATTTTCTTTTTATTAGTAATTGAACAATCTATTGTGATTGTTTTTCTTCTGTCTCTCCACAAAAAGAAGCTGAAAGTAGAGCTGTAACTGAGAGTTGAACTCGGGACCTCTTCCTTACCAAGGAAGTGCTCTACCACTGAGCTATTACAGCATAAGAGCGGAAAACGGGCTCAAACCCGCGACCCCCAGCTTGGAAGGCTAGTGCTCTATCAACTGAGCTATTTCCGCAATTAATTATACTGAAGTGGGTAGTGATGGATTCGAGACCACCGAAGTCGAGACAGCAGATTTACAGTCTGCCCCATTTGGCCACTCTGGTAACTACCCCTGTCTGTTTACTTTGCGCTTTAGTAAATTTTTGAGCCTCTTGTCGAGTTCGAGACCAACGACCCGAGATTACAAATCACGTGCTCTGGCCAACTGGGCTAAAGAGGCAAAATCTTTGCAGCCGCTAGGGCAGCTTATTTACTACTCGCTGAAAACGTCTGCAAAGGTATAACTTTATTTTTAATCTCCAAAACTTTTCGGAGTATTTATTTCTTGTTTTTCCTTGTATTTGGTCAACTTCACCTTCGAGCATCTACACATTGATCAATTCCTTCCTCAAATGTGTCACAAGTTTTTGCCACATAAAATAGCCTCTCCAGGCACATTTACACTAAGACTTGTTTCTTATTTAATGCTGTTGCAGGCTTTACAACCTTTAATTGCACCTCTACTTTCGTTATATCTTCAAAGAGATTTTTCTAATTTTGACACTTTCTTTTCAATGAAAGCTTCCAATTTTTCGAGTAGCATCAAAAATGAATTGATTTAATTCTAATTTCCATAATTCGTTCCTTTCTTTTATAAGGCCGGCTCTAGGGTGAGCCTTACTATAAACTCTTTTCAAATGCTCGAAAGTTGTATGCGTGTAAACTCAGTTGCCTTTAAACTTTCATGACCTAACAAATGCCTTACGCTTTCAATATCGGCGTCATTGACTAAGCATTGCGGTTGCAAAAGTGTGGCGAGGACGTGGGAGAACGGTTTTTAAGGTCGAAACCTGGAAATATAATATTCTACCCTTCGACGAATAGTCGTTGATAACATTCGACAACCTTTATTTAGCTACAAACAAGGCGTCATCTACTATGCTTTTCTCTTTCCCTCTTATTATTATATAGGCGCGCAGTTCTCAAAGTTCAGTTTTTCACCAAGGGAATAATTCGTTGTTTATTACGCTTTCCCGTTACTTTGATCTGACGTTGTACGAGTCGATATCTACTACAATTCAGTGCAGTTAATTCCGAGCAAACGTGACGCCTGTTTCATAAAAAGAGTGCGATAGTGCTCTCATCAGCGAACACTTTCGAAAGTCATCTCCTTGCAACATCATCTAAAAGTCGTTCCATTTCAACTTCTTTTCAGAAACTGCGGCAATGCTTTTGCTTCTTTGGCCCTGTGACATTCTTTGCTGGATCTTTCTCGAATGCAAGACGTAATCTTGCAAAACGATAAAAGGAACGCAATGCACTCAACCGTCGATTGATTGTAGTGGCAGTGTTTCCTTTATCCATCATACTCCATCCAAGAACGAATATCATTAGCTGTTATCGTCTCCCAAGAGAGCTGACTATCTAAATTTGTAAAACTACGATTGAAAAAGCTTTTAAAGTCTTCCGAATAGCTCTCTACTGTAGTAAAGATCTCCGTTTCTCGTATTTAAGATGGTTCAAGAATTCGTCAATTATCATATATTCCACCACGCATCATTCTGATGTTTCACTTGCGAATATACGGAATTTTATTGAAACTACTCAAAAATGTACTACGTTTTATTCTTCGTTTGCACGTAGTTTTGTACATAGATAGCGTGTTCCATTCTAAGACGCTTCAGCAGAAGGTCTTGTTATATTGTTGACGCATGCGCAACTCTTTAACAACTCCAGTTTTTCAAATTTTCTCTTGAACTTCTTCAAAGCTCTTTCTGATGTTCTCACCATCTTTAACTGGTACAATAATCATGTTTTTAGTTTTAAATTTTTAAATAGTTAAACTTATACACATAGGGACATAATTTCCCATTATGCGTCTGCAAAAATTACATTATATTTATTATTCCCACAACTTTTCGTGTGATTTTTTCTCATAAAGGGCTTATTTTTGGATTTTATTCATTTTTGGTTGTATTGTTTTCAAACCTTTCAAAATATTCTTTTTCATCGTTTGCATAGCTTCTTTCGTCCTTTTCTAAAGACTAAAATAATGTTTTTAGAGAACGAAAATCAAATATTTTGATGACAGCAAAAAGGAATTACCCTACAAAAATATCTTACTTTTCAAAAGGAACGAGTCCTTTTACGCCCAACCAACTAGATCTTTTCTACTTTACAAAGTGCATCTCCTGACAACATTTTCCATCCCATGCCTATCGTCTCAAAGACAATAGTTCTTTCGTTTTCGCAACGCCTTTTTCCTCACAAAGAACACAAAAAGGTGCATCCTCATGTGGAGATACACCTTTTATTAATGATCGATGATTTTACATTTTTCTCGAGACCCCTCTCACAAGTTTTTCCTTGCAAAAACAACAGGCCTCTAATCGCTCATCTATTTATATTATAGGTTTGGATTGATTTTATTCCACTCGAGATAGCTGGAACAATGTTCAATGTTACCAACTCATCACGCATCTTGCACAAGTGTTCGGAAGCTAGCATCAAGCTTAGCAAGCTCTTCATCTGTACCTGTGTGGCATTGTGTAGTGAGCACCAGTTGTGTCAAGAGTTGTGTCCATTGCCATCATAATGTGGTTGTACTTGTCTGTAGAAACGTATGTTCCAACAGGGAAACGGGAATGCTTTCACCACCCATAACTGAGCGAATCATTTCTACTGAAAGGTAAGCAGGGCTTTGGAAAGAAGAGCGTCCACGCAATTCAATAATCTTAGCACCACCTTGTGTAACAGCAGTTTTCATTGCTTCCCATTCTTCTGTTGGGAATTCAGGAGTACCGATAATGTCAGTTAAAGTTTCTTACCAGCAACAGTTACTTTAGAACCGAACACTGCCATTTGTTCACCGTGACCACCGTATGTTGCACAGTCTTTTAATCTCTGTTTGCATCACGTTAAACTTCTTAGCAAGAGCGCTTTGAAGACGTGTTGTATCAAGAGCAGCAAGTGTAGTTACTTGAGATGGTTTCAAACCAGAATAAAGAAGAGTTACCAAACCTGTTAAGTCTGCAGGGTTAAAGATAATAACTACGTGTTTAACATCAGGACAATATTCTTTTAATGTTCTTACCTAATCCCTTCTGCAATTTCGCAGTTTTCCTTTCAAAAAGGTCTTCACGAGTCATACCTGCTTTTACGTGGAGCACCACCTGAAGAAATGATGTATTTAGCATTAGTGAATGCTTCTTTAACATCAGTTGTTGCAGTGATCTTTACGTCATCGAAACCACTTTGACGCATTTCTTCTGCTACACCTTCTGGTGAGAATACATCATAAAGACAGATTTCGCTTGTCAAAACGCATTGTTAATGCTGTTTGAACCATGTTTGAACCGATCATGCCAGCTGCGCCAACAATGACTAATTTTTTTCGTTTGTTAAAAAAACTCATAGCTTTATAATTTATGTTTATTTGAATTTTAAATTCACCTTTTCTGTGGCAAAGTTAGTAAAAATCGCTTACTCTCAGCATTTATTTGAGCATTATTATCGCTTCATTTCTTTAAAAACATATAAACTTTTTCGTTTCTCTTCTCTTTATTATATACCTTAGTATAAAATATTGAACGACCTCCTCTTTGTTTTGCTTTTTGCGTTTCTATTGCATTTCAGGCAAGAACCAGGTCGCAATAAATAGAATCATTTTACCTTTTATAATTGATATAGATATGAACGAAACGATATTAAATCGAATTGAAAATCTCTCGCCAAGTGATGCAAAAGAGCATCTTTCGGCATTCATCATACCCAGTAGCGACGCCCATAACAGCGAATATATCCCCAACTTTTGGAAGTGCAGAGAATGGATTTCCGGCTTCGATGGCTCGGCAGGTACGGTAGTAATTACCCTCAAACGAGGCAGCATTATGGACCGACTCACGCTATTTCATCGCAGCAGAAGAACAGCTAAAGGGCACCAATATTGTTTTTAATGAAAGACGGATTGGCATCTACTCCATCGATAAGTGAGTGGCTTGGAGACGTTCTTTCTAATGTTCATAGCCCCGAAGTAGGCATCAACGGCACCACCTCTTGCAACAATGAGGTAGAAGAATTGAAACGCAGCTTACAGCAAAAGGCGGCATTACCTGCGCACCAACTTCGATCCTTTCAACATAATATGGACCGATCGTCCTTCTCTTCCCACCGAAGAGGATCTTCATTCATTCGCTCGAATATGCAGGAATTGATTGCGAAACAAAAATCAATCATCTTCAACAATATCTTAAAGATAACGGACGAGACGGCATATTGGTATCGCAACTCGATTCTATTGCGTGGCTGTTAAACCTTCGTGGTAACGACATTCCATGTAATCCCCGTTTTTCGTAGCCTATCTGTTTGGTAACACAAAACCGCACCACCCTATATATAAATAGGTGTAAACTCAATAACGAAAGTATTGGCATATCTCAACGAAAAGCATATCGAAACAAAAGAGTATAATGAGATAGTGCCTGACCTTTCAAACTATTCTAGAATACAACTTGCAACTCGATGGCAACAGGAAATTAGCTACACTTTGTATCACGCTGCATCAAAAACAAGGTTGTCAACCAGCCTTCTCCCATTCAAAGTATGAAAGCTATCAAGAACGAAACCGAGGTAAACGGCTTCAGAAATGCTTTAAAACGAGATGGAGTTGCATTGGTTAAATTCCTTATTTGGTTAGAAAAAGCCGTACCCAAAGGAGGCGAAACAGAGCTTTCTATTGCACACAAATTAGAACAATTCCGAAGCGAGCAGCCTTTATATAAGGGTATTTCATTCGACACCATCGCAGCTTATCAAGCACATGGAGCCATCGTTCACTATGAACCTACAGAAGAAACAAATGTAGAAACTCAAGCCCGAAGGTTTCTTGTTGTTAGAACAGTGGTGCTCAATATCTCGACGGAACGACAGACATCACCCGCACCATTCCTCTCGAGAGTCTCACCAACGAGCAGAACACGTTCATACATTGGTACTGAAAGCCCACATCGGTTTGGCGCAAACGATATTCCCTGAGGGAACAAATGGAACGCAGTTGGATATCATGGCTCGTGAACCTTTGTGAAAGAAGGCCTTAACTTTTGGACATGGAACAGGTCATGGGGTGAGCTCTTTCTTAAATGTTCACGAAGGACCACAACAAATTCGCACGCAATATCGCTCCTGCTCCTTTCTTCGAAAAACACCACCATCACCAACGAACCTGGTATCTATCTTCCAAGATAAATTTGGTGTTCGCATCGAAAACATCATGTTGGCAACGCTCTATATGCATTCCGACTTTGGTAGATTCTTCAATTCGAATCGCTCACATTGTGCCCCATTCAAACGGAGCCCATCAAGATTCAACTTCTAACGAACGAAGAATTAGAGTGGTTGAACAATTATCACAAGAAAGTGTTTCCAACTTCTTTCTCCCCTATTAGAGCCTCAAGAGGTTGAATGGTTGAAAGAAAAACAGCTCCACTCACACGTTCTTAAATCGATAGTATAAAAGCTTTTTGCAAACTATGATAGTTCCATTGCAAAAAGCTTTTACTATTTCATGCAATTGAATTATCTTTGTGGTAATGATTTATATAGATGTAATCCTTCCCTTACCCCTCGAAGGTTTGTTTTACCTATTCTGTTCACGCTAATGATGCACAAAAGCTGTTGTGGGCAAGCGTGTTGTGCCCTTAGGACGCTCGAAAAACCTACACAGGAATTATCGAACGAGTGCACAGCACAAGCCTTCTTTCGAGACTAAAAGATGCTATCGACTTCCCCGACGTACTGCCTGTGGTACTCGAAAAGCAGTTGGATTTGTGGAAATGGATTGCACATTATTATATGACTCCATTGGGAGATGTTTACAAAGCAGCTGTTCCTGCAGGTTAAAAAGCCGAAGAAGGATATCGACCTCGCACCGAGACATACGTTCAACTCCACCTTCTTATCAGTCGAAAGATGGATTAGCCCGTGCTCTATCATTGGTTAAGCGAGCTAACAAGCAACTACAAATGTTAGAATGTTATCTTGCCATTTCGCATTGGGACGATGTTTTGCAGGGAGATAGCCAACAAGAAGCTATGCGACATCACTCGAGTTGAGTTGATGAACGTAAGCAATGGCAACGCAGCAGCATTACAAGGACTCACGGGTAAAGGGCATTTTAATGACCTATGAGTAAGAAGTTACCGCTCTAAATACGTGCCAGACCAACGAGCAAACTATTAGGGACAAAGGTGCTTTCTGCAGCTCAACAAGATGCTTATAACAGTATTTTGATGCAATGGATGAAGCGAGATATTGTGCTATTGCATGGGGTTACATCGAGCGGAAAGACCGAAGTGTATATCCATCTCATTCAAAATGCACTCGAAAAGCATCAGCGAGGTGCTTTATATCCTACCGAAATTGCGCTAACGGTGCAGATAACGCAACGCCTACAACGCATTTTTGGCAATCAACTGGGCATTTATCACTCTAAATACAACGATGCAGAGCGTGTAGAGATATGGAAAAAGCAACTCTCTGACAATCCTTATAAGGTGATATTGGGCGTTCGAAGTTCGGTATTTCTACCCTTTCAAAATCTTGGTTTGATTATTATCGACGAGGAACACGAAACCTCTTTTAAGCAACAAGACCCTGCTCCACGCTATCATGCACGCTCTGTTGCAGTGATGTTAGCAAAGATGTACAATGCAAAAACTTTACTCGGAACTGCCACTCCGTCAGTGAAGCTACTATAATGCCAGTCAAGGCAAATATGGTTTTAATGGAGTTAACTACCCGATTTCAAAAGACATTGCCTTACCCAAGATCGAGATTATCGATGTGAAGGACTTGAGAAGACGAAAGATTATGAAAGGTATCTTCTCTCAACAACTCGTAGATGCGGTGCAGAAGCCATCGACGAGGGGCAAAGCGAGGCTATCCTTTTCCAAAACAGAAGGGGCTTTGCTCCAATGCTCGAAGTGTAAGGAATGTGGCTGGGTTCCTAAGTGTCAAAAACTGCGATGTGTCGCTCACTATCCACAAAAAAACATGAACCATTTGAGTTGTCATTATTGTGGATTCACTATCTCATACCCTCTTCTTGCCCTAAATGCGGCTGCACTGAGTTGAAGTAAGGGCTATAGCACTGAAAAAGATTGAAGAACTGGTGAGCGAAACCTTTCAAGGGTGCCCGCATTTCTCATGATGGACTTAGACACTACTCGCACCAAAAACGCAACTACGAGACGCATCATTAACGATTTTCTCAAGGGACGCACCAATATCCTTACATGGGTACGCAAATGGTTACTAAGGGATTAGACTTCGACAAGGTGAAAGGTGGTGGGTATCATCGATGCTGATAGCATATTGAACTATCCTGACTTTCGTTCTTACGAATATGCGTTTATGATGATGGGGCGAGTAGCAGGCAGAGCAGGACGCAAAGGCGAACAAGGCAGGGTGATTTTGCAAACGAAAAATGCCGACATGCCCATCATCTCGCAAATCGCTAACAACGACTTTAAAAGACCTTTTATAACGATACGTTGGAAGAAAGAATGATGTTTAAATATCCTCCTTTCTATCGACTTATTTACATCTACATTAAACACAAGCACGAAAAAGGTGGCTGAAGGGGCTGCAAATGTGTTGGCAGGACGACTTAGAAGTTGGTTTGGAGATCGTTTAGTGGGTCCCGACCGCCCTTCAGTTGCACAGTAAAGACTTGCATATACACGAGTTGATGCTTAAACTTGAACTGGGTTTTAAATGGAAACGACGTGCGACAATACCTCAGAATGGCACAAGCTGAATTGCTGAAACAATAAACCTTATGCGGCAATTCAAATCTATTACGACATCGAGCCCGATGTAGTTTCTTCCCCAACAAACGAACAACAACAAAAATAAAACAATAAAAGGTCGGATACTGTCACAAGCTTCCGACCTCTACAATCTTTATATTACTATTGATTATTTAAAACAGCTCTTTCTTAATAATGTATATTTCTAATAGACTAAATGAAGTAATCACTAGGTAATAAAAGCAAAAACTATTTACTTTAGGATTAATTGTTTTTACACATTTAGTCAAAGTCTATTGTTATATTATTTTCTTATTCTATAGCTTAGAATGTGATATCGAGTCCCACACCAAATGCTTTATTGGTACGAGTAAACTCATCTGTGTTCACAACCTGTGCAGCTCCAAGAGTTGCTTCTGTTGTTTTATTGAACTTTTCGTAGTTTGTCCAGAAATAAGCTACATTGACATGCATATTCTTTGCCACTTGGAATTTAGCACCAAAGCCAATAGAATAGCTACTTGTTACAGCTCCTATCGTTCAAGTAGCACCATTTCCAAGACCATAGCGTGTTAATTGAGTACCAGCACTAACCAAAATCTTGTCGGTTACATCCCACTCTGCACCCAAAAGGAACTCGTTGGTATCGCCCTTCAATAGCTTTTGTTTGTCGTTAGCCATCTTTGCACTCTTGTCAAAAGTAGTGATGCCAACCAGTCATAACACGCACCTCTGGTGTAATTTCATATTGAGCACCAAGTGTTAGCAATGCAGGAATATCGTTAGGGTATTCACTCCGTGCTTGAACATACCTGTATCATCTCGTTTTGGTGTCGTTTTGTATGTTGAGATGTGTATTGAATTCTAATTTAGAAGCTAAAGTTCCACTTTCTAATTTCACGTCAACACCAATGATAGAGTCACTCCCCAACCTGTTTGTGTTGATTCCAAATGCTTATCTTGCACTTCACCTTGTTGCTTTCTCATTGCATTTGCACCTGCTTCAGCTTAGGCTGCGCCTGCTGTTAGCTTTGCAATTGTTGTAGGATCGGTAATGGTTTGTGCTTGAGCACGCAATGCCTGCTTGTGTTTCCAAAGCATTTGCTGTGGTACCGAAATACTCGTGGAGTGGATAATTAGTGCCATTGATGTTAGCAGAGATGTTGTGATGTTACCTTCGTATTTATTCCATACATAGTTCACGCAAACCACCATAAACTGCTACATTTTCGTTGATCTTATAAGCAGCTCAAGTTGCATACCGAAGATATATTGACGACCACTTAAATAGCTATCGAAAGCTATATCCTGGTGTTGTTGAGCCTAAGTTCTTGCTATAAAAGCAATGCAGGAATCATTGAGATAGGACGTTCGAAAGAACCTAATCCATCATTAAAGCTGGCTTTACCGCCACCACCAACAAGACCAAAGCCTGCTTGGAAGCTCCATTTATCGGTGTTATATGCTGCTTGGAATGAAGGAAGAATGGGCACTGAAGCCTTTCCTACATATTCTTTTCTACCTTGTGCATCACCTCCATTGAGTTTGAAAGGTTGATAAAAAGGTGTTTGTTGCAATGCAGCCTCGTTCAATGCTCCGAGTTGTTTTACAGTCATTCCACTCAAAATGCTACGTGTTTGATACACGTTTTTGGAAGTTAAGCGATAAAGTGGAATCCCTTATTTAAAAACATTACACCTGCAGGGTTTGAGTAAACACCATCAATTCCGATAGTTGCCTCACGTGCAAAGTTTCGATTAAAAGCAATGTTTTGATTGGTATTGGTGAGCAATCCACCAGCTAATGCACTTGTTGAAACAGTTGTTGCAACTGCCAACATAGTCAATTTAGTTCTTATCATCTTAAAATAATGTAATTAAATTCACTGCAAAGGTAATTTAATTGTTTTATTTTTCCGTATTTCTACATTGTTGTTTGATATTTATTAACAGTTAAAGCACAAATGAAGTAGTTAGAGATAAGAAATAAGGTAGTATTTCATTCTAAAATAAAAGCATCGACTTTACATTGCAATAACATTGCTTTTTAAGGCATAATAGCATTGAGATTAGGGCGCAATAGCAGTGCTTTTACTATGCTATGTCGTGATGATGAGACGGACAAGGCGTTTGATAATAGTACAAAAGAAAGGCAATAACCTCAATAAGATTATTGCCTTTATGGTTTTAAAGAGCCACCTTTGCGCTCTTTTGTGATATGCTTTAAAGTTGTGCTATGACTCTTCTTTAGAAGAAATAAGTAACTTTCTACTTGCCAAGAACTGTTGCGACCTTTCACAACACTCTGCACTCCTTGCTCGAGAGTAAGCTCTCCTGTCTTGCCACAAAGCAACGTTATAGCTAGCTGTTACTTGTAGATGTTTAAGAAGAGTAGCACCTACTCCCAAGTTAATACTAAAGTTTGAGTTGCTAAATTTCCAGTCTGCTACATCTTGAATGATGGTCTTTTGACTTATCACCTACGTTGAAACCGAACTGCGGACCAGCAAAACCAAAACACGTTTGCAAAAGCTTCCTAGGCCTGCACTATAACGAAAGTTGATTGGCAACACGATTTGACTTTGAATCAATTTGGTTGTTCCGTCGATGCTGATTACCTGTTATTTTAACTTCTCTTTGGTCGTAAAGTAGAGATGCGTCCATACCCTACTCCAACTATTGGAAGACTGAATTTAGCAGTAGGGACCAATGAAGAATCCTGTTTTATTAGATGCAGAAAATAATTCACTATTTAGTTTCATGCTACTAACATTCAAATCCTCCTTTAACACCAAAGGTAACTTGTGCATTAGCATTTGTGGTGAATAGAGCCATAAAGAGCTATCAATCCTGAAAACAAAATCTTTTTCATAGTCATTTAATTTATAAAGTTATACAAATCGTTTTATAGGGATATCACTTTATGAAGGGTCTACAAGATGGCGTTCACGACGCACACCTACTTGCTGAACCACTGCTACGAGGAGTTGACATTGTTGCTCTTCGGTTTTCTTTCACCTCTGTTTGCTCTGTCACTTCACCACTTCTGCGGTTGGTTCTCTTCTTTATCTTAGGGCTGATCCTTTTGCAATTTTAGCAATACTATCGAGCGAATCTTTCTTAGCTGCATCACCCCACATATACTTTTTCGAATGCTGCAATCTCGCTTTCAATACGTTTTTGCTCTTTAGCTACAGCCGAATCGTTTGGACAATATTGTGCAATGGTGAGTCCTTGCATATTGTTTGTCTTTGTAGATCTTGCCCTTATACATATTCTTTGTAAAGTAATCGTCTACCGACATCACTGCAGCATTGTTCAAGTTGCTTGTCATAATGGTCTGTTTTCGATAGGAATGGTGCTAAATCATCATACTTTAACCCAGAAACAATGGATAAGGAGTTGCAGCATCACCGAAGTCGTCTTCACGCTTTCATAATAGGACATAAAGCCAACACTTTGGTGTGGAATGTGGCGAGTAGACTGATCGTAATAAGAGCTTTCTTTGATGTAATAGCCTTTCACTTCCTTTGAAGGAATGTCGCTATCGTCTATTCTTATGCCCTTACCTGTGCGCTCATAATAGATGTGATAGTTATCAAGAAAAAGCCAATGGCTTTATTCTTGCGCTATCAGTGAAATGCTCGTTGCCATCTAAACGATATTCATAAGCCTTTACGTTGCCTGTCATCATCAACTTAAAGATATATGTAAAGAGGTTCATTTGAGTGCCAATGGGCTCTGTTGGATAGTATAATCCAGCATTAGCATCGTCCATCAAGTTCAATTCTCGATAGATATCACGACGCCAAACCACATCTTCGGGCAGGCTTTCTGTCACTGGAAAAGGACAAACGAGCACGTGTTGTAATGTTATTTGCATTAGCTCTTTTAGATTGTTCTTGCTGCGCTCGTCGTGCAGGAGCTTGCGCAAATGCCGATGAGGTGAAAACAATTGCAAAGAGAAATAGAAACACTTTCTTCATCATATTTATTTTTCTAGTCTACAACTATATATTATTATCTTACAATTACCTCCATTGATGCAGGTAGTTTGCGGCTTATTCCATCAGGACCAACGGCTGTTATGCGAGAGATATAAAAGCGTTTGTTGCGTGATAGCTTTCTAAACTCGTCTCGTTGGCGTGCTGAAAAAGTGGCCACCATCAGAGGTCATAGGCACCGCATTACCCATATTATCAAAGAAAAACGGTTTCGAATGAGGTGACATTAAACTTGATATCTAATAGTCCATCGTCTATTGCTGCACTCAAATTGTTCACTCTAACAATGCACCTTTAGCGATTGCGCCTCCTTTAAAAGCGGTCGGTTCCAAGCGAGATGTGAGGCAATTGGATCGGGAAGCTTACGCACTTGGAAGGTATATTTACCCACTTGGCACTCCGTTCTCTCCTTTTGCAGCCACATTGATGGTTACATTGCTACCAACAGCGGCGGGTTTTGCAATGAACTTGCCCCATACCTACAGAGCGAAAAGCTCCTCCTGTCATCGAAGCTGTAACGGCTTGGGTGGAACTCCAGGTATACTGATGCTTATTGGGTTATCAAATCCTGCGTAAAGCACGTTCATTAAGTCTGCAGAAACGGTGGCTGAGGGCGCAACAACGTTGTATTTCTGTGAAAAGTCACGACGAATAATACTGCCATTGCCATCTTTCATGGTGATATAACCACTGAAAGAGTGTTCTCCAACACCTCCTGCTGCGAACTCATAGATATTGTTTTTCAATGCAACTTTTCTGCCTCCGATATATATTTCGGGCTGTTGTGTGGTGTCAACTGCCGCCATTACGATGCGAGAAACAAATCTATCGCCTGTCATAACGGTTCTCTCTCTGGAATAACGAATGCTGTTAGCTTGTTCACTCTAATATCTTTGACATCAACATTTTGCCACTAAAGAATGTAATACCGTTCCTTCTGCGTGACGAACATCGCTTTGTAGCTTCGATAAAAGGGTGACTGCAGCCACAGCGGGCATGCCTTCGAACATATATTCTTGCCAGTTTTTACCCAAGAGCGGGCATTCTTTGGTACAATGGTAGAGAGGTTGCTTTCTATTATCGCCTTTTTCATCGGCATTATTCACCATCGATACGATTCTGGTTCGATAGCTGTTAATGGCGTTGAACAATGCTTTTCCTTGCCAGAGCCTGGTGCAAGCATTACATGGGCAGCCGATTCAAGGTCTTCTTTATTCTTTATTGCATCTAAGAGCCGTCTTTTTCCGTCGGCTTCTTTCACGATAGCGACTTTCAATTCCTGTGCAAAATTATACAATGAATCGCTCATCTGCTTTACACTTGTAGCCTTATCAAACCATGCCTTCACCTTTTCGGGGTTCGATTGCAATTGTTTTGCGAAACTATCGTATATCGAACTGTTCTCTTTTGTTGCGTTCTCTGTGGTTCTATTCAAGCTTTCTTCTACCAGAAAAAGCCCTCTAACACCTCAGTTGATACGTTGAGGGCTAGCATTGCCATTAAAACGACATACAAAAAGATTGATCATCTTCTGGCGAGGAGATACTGGTCTTTTCTTTATTGCCATACCTATTATATAAATAGTGTTTATGTAGTGCGATGTTATTCAATTGTAGGTGCGCCAGAAGCACGCATATTAACAGATCATGGCCTCAATCATTCTTGTATATATTTTGTTGAGTTGTTCTATCTGACTTGCCATCTTTGCGCTTTGTTCATTGATGTCATCGATTGTCGACATCTGCTTACTTGCACTCTTTAATTGCATCTCATACACCTTAGTAATACCCGTAATAGTGCGATTTAGATTGTCTATTTCTTCACTATCTCGTGCCAATCTCTCGCTTTGAGCAGATACTTTAGATAGTATTTCACTAAGTTATTCAACTCAGTAACATATCTTTGTTGTGCATCTAATAGCTCTGGAGTTTGTGTTTGCTGTTGTTCTGTCCAAGAGATGGTTTGCTCTGACACTGCAGGAGCAACGCTTTGAGGAGCCACAAAAGCTGCATTTTGAGATGCAAAAGCCTGCATTTGCAGTGTGAACAGCTGTTGTTACAGGTTTACTTGCATTTTGTTCTGCTGGCACTTCCTCATCTAAATCAGGGTGAGTAGGTAGGTCTAAGCCATCAGCTGTTTTGTCGAAAGGACGGTCGAACGCTGAAATAAAGAACACACAAACCTCTGTTCCCATACCAATAAAGAGCATAATGTTAGCTCCTGGCAAGTGAGTTAGCTTGAAAAAGAGTACCCTAAGATAACGATAGCAGCACCCTCAACTATAAGCATAGTTCAAGAAAGTTTTGGCCTGGAACGCTATCAATCCACTTTTGCAAACGATAAACAATGTTGTATTTACTATATTCAGTCATATTACTTTTTATTCTTTTTGTTTTCACACTTGTGGTATTTGCTAAGCTTCTTACACATCTAAAGCCAATGTAAGAGCGTGGTTGATTTTGGTATTCCCATGTTCTCCATGCGCTTCTTATATACGATTCGGGATCTTTCCACGATCCTCCTCTAACGCTTTTCTTCTTTTAGTTTGTATGGATCTTCTTTGGCTGCGTTATACGATAGCTGTGGATTTAGATCGTTCATAGCATCTACTCCCTGCCTCAGTATAGATGGTTCCAGTCCATTCTGCCACGTTACCTGCCATGTCATAGAGCCCATTTGAGTTCGCAGAATATATGCCCGTGCGACTTGTTATCAAGTTTCCGTCTTTCGTATAGTTACCTCTATCGGGCTTAAAGTTAGCATAGAAGCAGCCATTTCCACTCTTTACGTTCTCGTTTTCCCATGGAAATTCGCCTCCCTCTTTCCTCTTGCAGCATATTCCCATTCAGCTTCGGTTGGAAGTCGATAGCGTTGAACATATCTTGCCTCTGCTCCTAACCCCTTTAAGAGGTAATCTGTGCGCCAAGCACATGAGGCATTAACCTGTTCCCATGTAACTCCTACCACTGGATAGTCGTTATATGCGAGGGTTACTGAAAATAGTTTCTGAGGTACACTTCATTGTCTGAATTGCGGAAATCGTTTACCCAACAGGTTGTATCAGGATAAACATTCACAATGTAAGTGTTTAAGAAATCCCACTCACTTGTTGGCTCTCTGTTGATGGTTTCGCTGATAATGCGACCTTCGTCATCAACATAAGCAGTGTCTTTAGATATCATTACGGTTTCAACAGGAGCACCTTCGTTGTCGGTATTCAAATCTCTTTCACTTGGATTGAATCGGTTTACGACGCAAAAGCAGCTGTGGTGTAATCATATATTTGATATCTATAATTCAACTGACGATAATCTAAAAGCTTCTCACCTGTAACGGGATTGGTTTTTATAAAGACTTTCAAAAGCACGCTTTTCATCTTCGTTTGGCTTTACGAGGAAGTGGCTTTTTCCAGTTAATACGTGGCGAAATGGGGTTACCTTCTTTGTCTTCTGTAATCAAATAGGTTTCATCTCCACCATAAGCAGGGTCTGCAGGCGAGTTCTTAGAATACTATCACGAACCCACATCACAAATTGTTTATATTTAGAGTTGCTCACTTCTGTTTCATCCATCCAGAAACCATCTACTGATATGTCTTTAACTGGGTTTTCATGCCCCACAATGAGTCTTGTTTATCAATACCATGTGAAGGTAGCCACGTGATATTTTAGTCATACCATAAGGCGTTGGCTCGCTAAAAAGGGCGACCACTCACTCCAACAACCTCACCACCTCGCTTCGAATTTGTGGTGGCATTCTTACTACCAAAGCAACTACTAAGAGCTATGGCTGCAATAAATGTCCAAAGGAATGTTACTTGTTTTCTCATTTATATTATTTAATCTCTTTATATTGTTCGTTTTGTTGTTTGTCTATTGCTTTTGCTTCGATGCGCTTTCGGCACATCAATGAGCTGATAATGGCTGTTTTATAAAGGAAGAATATCTATTTACAAGATGCGCACAGACTGATGTTTGTTTCTGCCTTTCTTTAGCAAAGTTGATTTCGGTTTGATAGCCAATGAGTTCGTGACTACCATTCCCAACACTAATAGCCGATGTATAAAGCTCATAACTATAGCCTAACACAAATCCTTTCACGCTTCCTCCTATCAAGAAGGTCACCGAATTGGTTGGACTATAGCTCACACCGCCATATAACAAGCGGTTTTCATTATTGTAAACCACACGACTTGTAACATCTACACGATAACCACTTAAATCTGTTCGTGCCAGATAGAGGCTGAAGGGTTACGAATGGGTTTCTGAACTTAATTCGATAGCCTGCCGTTAGATAATACATTGGGTCTACAGGAAGTGTGTTTCGCTCTCCAAGTTTCACCTTTGGAGCATTGAGATGTTTTGCCGATGCCTACATACCATTGGTCTTTATTGTTAAAAAGACGCTAACGCCCATATCTACCGCATTTCCAGACTCCTTTAGTTGTGGGCAATGCAGGGTCGTTTGCTTCGTTTGGATCAGAGCTTTGTACCATCAAATTGCTCGGTAAGCATGCCCACTTGAAGTCCGATAGCGAGCACTCCGCCAAACAATTTTGCGTTGAAGTGCATATTGAGCGTTGATGCTTTGATGGGTAAACAAACCCTATTTGGTCGTTCATAAAATAGCCTCCCACTCCGTGAAAGCTATTCAGAAAGCGAACAGGAAGGTCGCCCGAAAGGTACATTGTGCGTGGATTATGCTCGAAACCAGCAAAGTTATGAGCATAAGCCGCAGTGACATTCAATTTAGATTGATTTCCTACTGCGGCAGGATTGAATGATGTGGGCATGTCGAAATAATGACTAAAAATTAGCATCGTATTGCGCTTTTTACACCCAAAAACGCATGCAAACAATGCTCCCACCATTATGATTAATCTTCTCAACACGTTATTAATAACGCTTTGATTGCTACTTTATTGTACTTTTTATTATATTATTTATACTATTAACTCATTATTCTTTAGATACAAAGGGCTATTTTGCACCTATTTAAAAGTTTATTTTATAATAATGAGGATGTCGTTTTTGGTCGAGGAAAGCCAGTCCACAATAGTATAAAATCGAAGCACTCTTGTCCCCTTAGTATCGTTCTATAAATCGCCAAAGCCTTTTTGTTTACGCTGTTTTATAGATGTGTGGCATCATCACAACGCTCTTTTTCTGAAAGCAGAGATAGTATTTTGAAGCAACGTGTTATCCACATTGAAGTCTTGCACCAGCAAAACAACACTCTCTTCGTTAGCCAATTCGCTACAAAACAATTCTTTTTCTGTTTTAGCTACAATCACTCGAGTGGTTTTACAGCCTGCCTTTACATAGGGTTCTATCCACTCTTCGGCCTCACCCACAATGCACCAGCAAGTGGGTTGCATAAAGTTGGCAACACGAAAATAGAGTTTTCCTAATTTATGCTCGAGCTTAGTGGCATGAGGAAAACGCTTTTTCAATTCGCTATAAGCATAATATGGAGCATGCTCGTTGATGACATTGCGAGCAAAACGAAATGCCCAAGGCGACTGAATGCCGAAACCTTGACGCTTGGTTGCAGCACTATCAACGATAGACATAACCTATCGAATATTGAATATTGGCAAACAATGGATTCTTTCTTTTCATATAATGCTGTTGTTCTATTTCTTTTGCTTTCTTTTTAGTGGTTCAGATGCTTTAAAAGAGCAATTCAACTAATCTCATTCACTCATTAATTTCTGATAATCTCTCACTTTTTCGAGCAACAACTCAACTAAACGAGAATGTGCATACTGCTCTATTTCGTCTTCTTTCACCCACTGATAGGGTTCGGGAAGGGTGAGTTCTTGTTCTAATCGAATAAAAAAACATATTGGCAAAGATGGTTCGATGGGTAAGCAGATGCTTTGAGTTCTTTCACCACCTGAACGGCTTGTGGATAGTGCTTTTTGCAATGTTTTGCACTCGGTTGATGGCTCTATGGGTTGCTGAAGCAGGTCTTCTAACAACAAAGGTTGCCACAATCCGTTCCAAAATATCGCCCCTTTCCTCGACGCATCAAGGCTGTTTTTTTCCTTTGTATTGCAAGTAAACATAATTTAAAAAAAGCACATTTTGCTTTTTCACCTTCTTTTGCTTTACAGGAAGGGGTTTGCAACCTTATTATTTCTAAAAAGCATCGCAAGTTTCCATCAAAGGACATTGCATACAATTGGGAGAAGCAGGCACACATTGAAGCGCACCGAAATCCATTATCGCCCTGATTGTATTGCGCACTGTCTTTATGAGGCAACAAACGCTGAGCCAACTGCTCAAAAAGTTCTTTTCCTTTTCGGTCGTCTATGGGGGCATCTATACCAAAATAGCGTGCCAACACCCTATAAACATTGCCATCAACAACGGCTGCTTGCTCGTTAAAAGCAAACGAAGCAATGGCAGATGCGGTGTAAACGCCCACGCCTTTTAGCTGCTGTAACTCTTTTTGAAGTGGTGGGAAAACCGCCCATTTCTACTACTTGTTGAGCCGCAACTCGCATGTTTCGTGCCCGAGAATAATAGCCTAATCCTTGCCAAAAGCAACAGAACTGCATCTTCACTGGCTGCAGCAAGCTGTTCAACGGTGCCATAGTGCTCTACAAACTTATGCCAATAGCTCATTCCTTGTTCAACTCTTGTCTGTTGAAGAATGATCTCACTCAACCAAATAAAATAGGGATTGGTTGTTTTTGCGCCATGGAGTTCACGCCCGTTGATGCCATACCACGCTAAAAGTGTGGGTGCAAACTGTTGTTCTTTACTCATATTTAACCCGCAAAGATAATGTTTTTTTCTTTAGAAGTGATGAGCAAAGCGGGCTTTCGATTGCCGTTAAACGCACTTTTTGAGTCTTGCTTTTTCGTTTTGGAAAAAGTAGAATTTTAAGGAAATAATCATTCAGGGTATTTTAATGAAACAGATTTTGATAACATCAATAAAAAGCGGTGCTTTTACAAGATAATAGCAATGTTCTTGCACTCCAAAAGCTATGCAATTACCTGCCAAAAGCAGTGAGTTTAGCGGACATGCCTACACCTTTGAACTGCAAAGGCTTTTGCCGAGCCATGATGACGTAAGAAAGGAGATGGCACGAAAAAGCCCCGTCATTCATCACGAACAACGAGGCTACCATCTAAAAACATTATCATTAATACAATTAATTTTACATCTTAATGAACTAAAATCTTAGTTCCGTTTACAATATAAACGCCCTTTGGTAGAGTGTTTAATTGCTCTGTTGTGCCCCTAACAACACCATTTAGGTTGTAAACACGATTGTCGTTTTGTTTTGTTTCACGCACTGTTGTGATGCCAGTTGTTGTAGCATCTTTCAAAACAACATTGATTTTAACGATTTGAGACTTGCGTTCTATAGCTTCAAAAGATACCTTTTGAGCATTCACTTCGTATGTACCCCATCTTGCTAACCACTGCAATTTTCGTCGTTAGAACCTTTTGCTTTAAGATAACTTCTTGTGCTACCGAATTGGAATTCCACCTTTAGCAATGGTCTTTCCTGCTGGTGCTTCGAGTGAGAAACCACTGGTTGCAGGTATTGTTAGAATATGTTCTAATACACGAATATATTCGTTTCGAGCCACATTTGATGGTGTAAGCACTACTCCATCTTGCACAAGTGTGTGGTCATCTTCAATCTTTCCATTTGTTTTTATTGAAAGGATCGTATTCTACGCTCTCAACATTCCAAGCTGGATTTAAGCTTCTAAAGTCGTAAGTTACAGTTGTTGTTGGCGCCTCTGGCTCTGGAGCTACAGGTGTTTCATCACCTTCTAAGGTGATAAACATATCTGATACGATCACTTCTGTTAAGCGACTTGCATTAGTAAACACAATTTCTTCCTTTGCTTCGTCCCACTCATGGTAGAAATATTTAGAGTTTTCTCTCACTGCAAAGCGCTTATCATCAGTCTCTAATGTGTAATCTTCGTCCATTCTTATTTGAAAAAGCAACTTTCTTTATGCGCTTTCCATTAATTGCTTTTTAATTTAAAAACGTTGTAAGGATTAATGGTTAGATAATTTCTATCCATATAAGTTTTAAAGCGTCCATCAAACTTTGTCACTGTAAAGACAATATCTTTATAAGTGTATTCAGTGTTAAGCGCCATCTTATCACGACCATTAGGCCATTCCATTGGATTCTTCTTAAAAATCAAGACGCAAATCTTCTGCGAATGCAAAAAGCACATACAAATAGCATGACAAGTGCCATACCAATTCGTTTAGTAGTAGATGTTTTTCATCATAATCTATTGTTTTAAGTTATTAATTAATGTAATCAAGCTGTTTAACAATACGCTCTTTGGCGTGTTATTGTTCAAGTCTAGAGTAATTATTACGCCCTCTGGGCTTTTCATTTTTTTAAGATGTTTCAGCATAAAAACACACTGATTTTATGATTTCAATGCAAAGTTAATGCTTTTTATTTGATATAAATTAATTTAAATGCATTATTTTTCTTAGTTATTTAATAAAAAAACCTTCAAAAATGTGATTTTTCGGCTCATTATTTTTCGTAAAATATATTAAACAAAAATGATATACACTTATTATTTAGTTCTAAAAATGTATTTTCTCTTTTAAATAAAGGCTCTCTGCTCGTCTATTTTCACCTTATTATATAGTAGTACCTCTGTTGTTGGGTTGAATAAAATCAAAAATAACTGTCTTTAAATCAATATTTTTACATTATCTTTGCAAAAGTAGTAAATCAATAATCGACATAATATGCAAAACCAACGTCACCTCTCTGTTCTTATACATACAATGGCTTCGCAATACAAAAAGAAAAAGCCAGCTTTAACGTATAAAGATTTTGGTTGCGATTCGTGGAACAGCGTTTCATGGAACGAATTCTCACAACATGTGAAAGAAGTGAGCAACGCTTTTCTCGAATTAGGAATACAACCACACGATAAGATTGCTGTGTTTTTCGCAGAACTGCCTATCGTATTTGTATACAGACTTTGGCGCTTATGGAGTTAAAAGCCATTACTATTCCATTCTATGCAACAAGTAGTGAGCAACAAATTCAATTCATTATCAATGATGCAGAGATACGAATGGTGTTCGTTGGAGAGCAAGATCAATACGACAAAGCACGCAGAGTGCTTTCGCATTGTCCTTCTCTTACACAGATTATTGTGTTCGATGAGAGTGTAACTCTTAGCAAAGAAGATAACACAACCTTATATTTTAAGGATTTTATTCAACGTGGTAAAGAGCTACAACATCAAGAAAAAGGTTGAGGAATTGTATCGCACTGCAAGCAATGACGACTTGTGTAACATCTATATACAAGTGGAACAACGGGCGATAGCAAAAGGTGTTATCTTACATACGGTCAATATGAGGCTGCACTTATTGCTAATACGAAGTGCGTTCCCGTTACAGATACCGACCGAGTGATGAGCTTCTTGCCCTTTACACATATCTTTGAGCGTGCATGGGCATATCTTTCGCTAAGCAAGGGCGCACAAATCATCATCAATACCAATCCTAAAGATATTCTTATCTCATTGAAAGAGACTCACCCAACCTGCATGTCTTCAGTGCCAAGGTTCTGGGAAAAAGGTTTATAATGGAGTGAATGAGAAGATTGAAAGCGCAAGTAGTATTCAGCAAAAGATATTTCAAACCATGCTCTATCTGTGGGCAAAAAGCACAATATCGACTATCTAAGTAAGGGCAAAACACCTCCTCTTGCATTGCGATTAGAATACAATCTAATTAATAAAACAATTCTTAGCAAGGTTAGAAAGCAGTTGGGTTTCACCGAACCAAATATCTTTCCAACCGCAGGAGCTCTGCATTTCACCCGAAATAGAGACCTTTGTACATGCTATTGGCATTGATATGTTGGCTGGATATGGGCTTACTGAGAGCTTAGCAACTGTGTCGTGCGACCATAGAGGCAAACCTTTACTCTTGGATCTGTGGGTATTCCAATCGAAGGTCTTGAGATAAAGATAGGCGAAAACAATGAGGTTCTACTCAAAGGGTCCCTACCATTACAAAGGGATATTATAAGAGAGACGAAATCAATAAGGCTGCTTTCGACAGCGATGGGTTCTTCCATACAGGTGATTCTGGATACATTAAAAGATGGCGAACTCTTCTTAACTGAGAGAATAAAGGATCTCTTTAAGACTTCAAATGGAAAGTACATCGCTCCTCAACAAATTGAAACTTTATTATTAGTAGATAGATATATCGACGAAGTAACAATCATTGCCGACGAAAGGAAGTTTGTTTCTGCACTCGTTGTGCCTAACTATCAGTTGCTAGAAGAATATGCTTTGTCGCACAATATCTCGTTCAATTCAAAAGAAGAGCTTTGCAGTAACTCGAAAATAAACAAGCTGGTGATGGATAGAATTAGCACCATTCAACAGCAATTGGCAAGCTATGAGCAGGTGAAACGCATCACTCTCCTACCCAGAAACTTTAGTATTGAGGCTGGAGCTAACTAACACGCTCAAATTAAAACGTAGAGTTATCTACGAAAACTATAAAAGATGTCATCGAAAAAGATGTACGTCGAATAATCAATAACCCCTCAAAAAGGATATAAGTCGTTGTTTCTTAATAAACAACTAAAAACACTTTCAGTGAATGATTACAGCAGAACAACTCAAAGATATACAAGAAAGAGCAGACGCACTCTACTCCTATTTAAATATAGAGAGAAGAAAAGTTGAATTCAGAAGAGCAACTTAGAACGCAAAGCACCCGACTTTTTGGGACGATGTTGAGCGTGCACAAGAGCAAATGAAGAAGGTAAAAGGCATCGAAAAGTGGCTCGTTGGCTACAAAAGTGCGCCTTTTGGCAGACGAATTGCAGCTCTCTTTCGACTTTTTCACGACGAAATGGTTTCTGAAAGCGAAGTAGATGAAATCTATAAAAAGGCTCTTCAAGCTGTAGAAGCATTGGAGTTGATGAACATGTTACGCCAAAAGAGACCCAATGGATTGTGTTCTTAAGATCAACTCAGGCGCTGGAGGTACTGAAAGTCAAGACTGGGCATCGATGTTGATGCGTCTTTACATGCGATGGGCAGAGTCTCACGGACACAAAGTCACCGTAAGTAACCTCCAAGAAGGCGACGAAGCGGGCATAAAGAGCGTTACTATGGAGATAGAAGGAGGCGAATTTGCTTACGGTTACTTGAAAAGTGAGAACAGGTGCATCGACTTGTGCGAGTATCTCCATTCAATGCGCAAGGAAAAAGAATGACTTCGTTTGCAAGTGTATTCGTTTCGCCTCTCGTTGACGATACTATTGAGGTGTATGTAGACCCTTCTAAGGTGAGTTGGGACCTCTTTCGAAGTGGAGGAGCAGGTGGACAGAACGTCAATAAGGTTGAAACTGGAGTGCGATTGCGCTACCAATATGTCGATCCCGACACTGGGTTGAAGAGGAAATCTTAATTGAAAAACACCGAAAGTAGAAAGCAGTTGAAAACAGAAACAACGCTATGCGCTTGCTAAAGTCGCAACTTTACGACCGAGCAATGAAGAAACGACTCGAAGCTCAAGCGAAAATAGAAGCAGGAAAGAAAAAAAGATTGAATGGGGAAGTCAAATTAGAAGCTATGTATTTGACGACAGAAGAGTGAAAGATCACCGCACCAATTATCAAACAACTGATGTAGATGGCGTGATGAATGGTAAGATAGACGAGTTCATTAAGGCTTACTTAATGGAGTTTCCAGTGAACGATGAGCAATAAATTAGTTTGCCATCGCACCATACTTTCAAAAGCCCTTTTTCAAACAAAAAGAAATCGAATTAAATAACAATCAATAAACCATTAACAATTAAAATCTATACAACTATGAGCGAAAAAAAGTAAGATTAACCGTAAGAAACGTAGAGAACACGAAGAAAAAGAGGCAAAGAACGTTATCAAGTACATTTTCATTGCCTTATTATTCTTGGTTTATTAAGTATGGCTTCATTCTTTTTGTATAAATGAGTGGCTTAGAAATAGAAAAGAAAGTTTATTGTGAGCAAGGCAAAAAGCATTTAAAAAGCCTTGCCTTTGCTCATCAAACCATTAAGCAGGCTACATTCCTTGCCAAGATGCAACCGTTAGAATTAGAACAAAAAGGCGACAAATCGTTCCTCACCATCAAGTCTCGTTCAGTCGATGGAGGGCTCTCTCGCTATGAATTTGAGAAAGAAATCACCCACGAAGAGGCAGAAAAATCTATTCAAATTGTGCAAAGGTGGAATGATAGACAAAGAGCGATTCTTTATCAAAAGTGGTGAGCATACCTTTGAAGTAGACGAGTTTTATGGCGACAACGAAGGCTTAATTATGGCAGAAGTGGAGCTTTCGAGCATTGACGAACCTTTTATTAAGCCCGATTTTCATCGAAAAAGAGGTTACAGGCGACAAGCGATTCTATAACTCTTTCTTGCTACATTTCCCCTATAAACTATGGAAAGATAAGTGGGCAGAAGAGCAATTGCAAAGCAAAGAGCCATAACCTCGACCCCACACATACCTTTAATCGCCACCAAGAACCCTTTATTACTAACCACAACCACCATGAAACTGAAATATTTCTTTTTATCTTCAGCGATCGGATAGGCGTGCCCTTTTCCATTCTATTCATCGGCATTTGCCTTGTTGCCGCTATTTTTTTCTTGTGGGCAAAAAGCACCTACTTTCCCCACCCCAACGAGCAACATTAACAACACCGCCACAGGCAAATCACAGATAAAAGCAGCGCCAACGGCACCCCAAACACTTATTATAAAGAGGAAAACGGCATTGCCATTCACCTGCAAAAGTTCGACCCCAACACTGCCGACAGCACCCTGTTACTTTCCTTAGGCTTGCAACCTTGGCAAGTGAAGAACATTTATCGCTATCGAGCTAAGGGCGGAATATATCGTCAAGCCAGTGACTTTGCCAAGCTCTATGGACTCACCTTAAAAGCAATATCGCACGCTCGAGCCTTATATCTCGATATCTTCCGACTATCAAGAAGCTGCCAACTTTATTCATTCCGACAAGCCCAAACGAAACGACTCCATCCATTTTGCCCATAAATTACGTGCCAACGAGCAAATTTTATTGAACGTTGCAGACACCAACGAACTGAAAAAGGTACCAGGAATTGGCTCTTTCTTTGCCCGAGAGATTGTTCGTTACCGCTCACGCCCTAGGCGGATTCTATTCGAAAAACAGCTCAACGAAATCGAGAAAACTTTCCCTCTGAGGCACTTCCCTACCTCCAAATCAATCCCCAACGATATTCAACCTTTGCACATCAACCAACTCTCTTTAAATCAATTAAAGCGTCACCCTTATTTCAATTTCTATAAAGCCCGAGCCATTATCGATTATAGAAGGATTAAAAGGAGCCATAAAAAGCATCGACGAACTGCAGCAATTAAAAGAATTTCTCACAACAAGATATTGAGCGATTAAAGCCCTATATCGTCTTCTAACAAAACCCTCTTTTCTCCCTTTATTCAAAAGGCATTTTAGCCTCATCTCAATCCCTCTTCACAAACACATCACTTTGCCTTCGCACTCTAAAAGCTATGTTTTTAGGTTGCAAAAGCATTGAGTTTAGTCTGCAAAAAGCATTGCTATGAGCCATCAAAAGCTATGCTTTTAGCAGACACTACCACCACCTACTTATCGAGCAGCTTTGCACTTTCTAAAGAAAAAGCAATGATTATCGCAAAAACTTATGCACAATTGGAGTATTTTTATTTATCTTTGTAGAATACATAATTAAAAATAAAGAATATGACACAAGAAGAAAAACTTAAGATAGAAGCAAGCATAGTGATGTTCTTAGAACCGTTTACGACCCAGAAATACCCGTAAACATCTACGATCTTGGCTTGATTTATAGTATCGATGTAAACGAAGAAGGAGGCGTTGAGATAGATATGACCTTTACTGCTCCAGCGTGTCCAGCGGCAGATTTCATTCTTGCCGACGTACAAACAAAGTGGAAAGCTTAACAGGTGTCACCTCAACAAAAGGTAAATCTTGTGTTTGAACCTGCATGGGATCAAAGCATGATGAGCGAAAAAGCACGTGTTGAGCTAGGGCTTTGAATAACCAATGAATCAATAATATGAAGAACATTTATTTCCTTTCTGATGCCCATCTTGGCTCGCTTGCAATAGAACACAGCCGCACTCAAGAACGAAGAATTGTGCGTTTCCTCGATTCTATCAAGCATAAAAGCACAGGCAATATACCTCCTTGGAGATATATTCGACTTTTTGGAACGAATACAAACTATGCGTTCCTAAAGGCTATACTCGCTTCTTTGGCAAGATATCTGAATTGACTGACATGGGTGTTGAGGTGCATTTCTTTGTAGAAATCACGACCTATGGAGTTATGGATACTTCGAAAAGGAATGCGGAATGATTATTCATAAAGAGCCAGAGACCGTTGAATTATACGATAAGGTGTTCTTTTTGGCACACGGAGACGGCCTTGGCGACCCTGATAAAAAGTTTTAAACTTCTTCGAAAAAGCTATTCCATAACAAAACATGTCAGCGTCTTTTTGAATGCAATTCACCCACGATGGGGACTCGCTTTGAGCTTTAAATTGGGCAAAAAGAAAGCCGTTTAAAGCACGTGGCAGGACAAGAACCACGCTACATGGGCGAAGATAAAGAACACTTGGTGCTATTCACTAAGGACTATTTAAAGACTCATTCGGACGTCGACTACTTTGTTATGGACACCGACACATTGAACTCGACCTGGTATTATCACGCAAAGCACGCAGTTATACTTGGAGATTGGATCACACAATTCACCTATGCCGTGTTCGATGGAGAGCATTTGTTCCTCGAACAATATATCGAAGGCGAGAGTATTCCATAAGATCACGACACAACAACAATGTTATAAAAAGCAATAAGGCTCTTTTCACTATCGAAAAAGAGCCTTATTCTATTCTATATTCTTTGCTATTGGCCTACTTTGGCAAGCTTTGTAGCAAGCTATAAAGGAACTTTACACGTATTCCATAATTGAAACCTTGAGTGCCATTCAGTCCTGCAAAGTTCACAGCAACCAACTCTCCTTGTTCATTTACAACAGGAGAACCACTCGAACCTGGTAAACTTGGAATTGAATAGAGCAATTGTTCATCGGTTTTTGCGAGATATTACCTAAGTTTATCTGCGATTTTATACCCTCAGTGGTAAGCGCAAGCTGTGGATCAAGATTGAAACTAATCATGTAAACACTTGAGTTTTTATCTTCTCCTGCCTTCTTTTTCATATTATCTTTAAAGCTATAAGAGTTCAATGGGTCTACCGCTGGCGTTAAAGATATAGTTTTTCGCTTGGAGTTACCTTGCTATCGAGCTGAATAATCGCTAAGTCGTGTTGCGCATCAGTCTTTAACACGGTGCAAGGAATAATGTCAGATTCTTTCTTTACCCATGAGTTATTATACGAAATACCAATCTCTCGGTGGTAAATAAGCTTGCTCTTATGGATGTTTTATCCTTTTCTAATTCACGATATCTTGTTTCTATTTCGGCTCTTTCTTGACGAATTTCAGCAAGTATAGAGTCTTCTTTTTGAGTAGTCTTCACCTGCATTAAACTTCTCTTGTTTAGTATCTTCGAGTCCTTCTATTTCCTCATTATAGCTATAATATTCTTCATAACAAAGCCTCTTTATAATTATTAAACATTTCCGATAACGATCTCTTTGTCTCGTCTTCATCGATCTTTGACGCCACAACATGATTATTGGTGGCAATCAATCCTTTATCAGATATAAAGAAACCAGTGCCATAACTCTCATTTTTCTCTATCTCACTGCGTTCGAAGTCCATCCATCAAAGGTGCTTCTTCTGTATTAAAGTCAGTAAAAATAAAACGATTCACCATTATTTAGGCGCAATTCAAAGTAGCTTTGATTACGTATCAGCACTACACCCGAAGCGCATTTTTCGTTTATTTCGTCTGTGCTTAAATTGCCACAGCTCGCCAATAACACTGCAACAAGCATGGTTACAAGCGACAATATCTTCTTTTTCATTTTTCTTAAAAGGGGTCTAATAAATACATTTTAATCTACAGAAATCCTATCAAAAGAGTTGTTTTGAATTATAGTTCACCTTATTATATATAGCACCTCTATACAAAATGGCTTTTTCAAACGCATTTCTTTTTCTTTCTAATTAGGTTGCCAAGGTAGCTTAGTTCACTATAAACAACAAAAGACAGTAAAAAGACTTATCAATCTTTTACTGCCTTTCCTCATCATTCTCGATGATAAATAATTGATTATTTACCATGATGTTCGTCAGAAACAGTAAGTTTCTTACGGCCACGAGCACGACGTGCAGCCAATACACGACGTCCATTTTTAGTAGACATTCTTTCTCTAAAGCCGTGTTTATTAACTCTTCGTCTGTTATGAGGGCTGAAATGTTCTTTTCATTTTATTTATTTATTTATTGTTATTATTATTCGAACTCGGGTTGCAAAATTACTTATTTCTTTTTAAATAACAAAGAATTATTTTGATTTTTTAGTGCGTTCTCTCATTCTTTTTATATTTTTCTTTGTAACTTTTGCGCCATAACTTGCAATAAAAAGTAGCAATGCTGTTGTTTTTGAATGCAGACTTACTAATAATCAACAACATACGAAATGATTTTTGAAAAGCATGCAAATTAGAGATGTAAAAGCAACGCTTTTTAAGTGCAAAAAGCATTACATTTACAACTCAAAAGCAGTGCTATTGAAAAGCAACTACAAAGAGTATATTTACAAGAATAAAAAGTTAATATCAAAAAATAGATAAACAAAAATGATCAACTCACAAGAAATTAAGATCGGAACTTGCATCCGTATGGACAATGGTATATGGCTTTGCATCGATTTCCAACATGTAAAAACCAGGTAAAAGGTAATACAATTATGCGTACAAAGCTAAAGAACGTAACCACAGGACGTGTACTTGAACGTACATTCCAAATTGGTTTCAAGCTTGAAGATGTACGCATCGAACGTCGTCTTACCAATACTTATATCAAGATGGTGAAGATTATATCTTCATGAACCAAGAAACTTTCGAGCAATCTCCAATTCCTCGTGAAGCTATTTCTGGGTGTTGCTTTCCATGAAAGAGGCGATGTTGTTGAAGTTGTTACAGACACAACAGACGGTACAGTGTTGTTTGCTGAAATGCCAGTGAAGCTAACTTGCGCTACTCACAGCGAACCAGGTATCAAAGGCGACACTGCAACTAACGCAACTAAGCCTGCAACACTTGAAACAGGTGTAGAAATCCGTGTTCCTTTGTTCATCAATGAAGGCGACTTAATTCAAGTTGACACACGAGATGGTTCTTACATTCAACGTGTAAAAGAATAATTTACATATCGAGATGGCAGCCCTTTAGAACCAAGTGATAAAAGGGTTGCCGTTTTATTCATTACTTTTTCTAAACCATTTAGCCGTCTATGCCGTTATTTTTCATTCATCATTCCTGTGTTCAACCGACCCAATGAGGTGGAAGAACTCTTGCAAAGTTTAACTCAACAAACTGTAGATAGCAGTATGTTCGAGGTGATTGTGGTGGAAGATGGTTCCGCAAATTACATGTAAAGAGGTGTGCGAACGTTTTTCTGAACAATTGAACTTACATTATTATTACAAAGAAAATAGCGGTCCAGGACAATCAAGAAACTACGGAGCAGATAAGTCTTGCGGTGAATATTACATCGTTTTAGATAGCGATGTGGTACTTCCTGAGACCCTACATGCAACATGTTCTCGACGAAATAGCGAGAACCATGCGACGCTTTTGGTGGTCCCGACAGGGGTCACATCACGACTTTTCGCCCATACAAAAAGCCATTTCTTACTCTATGACCTCATTTTTACCACTGGAGGAATAAGAGGTGGCAAACTCGACAAGTTCTATCCCCGTTCGTATAACATGGGCATCAAAGCGATGTTTATAAGGCTTGATGGATTCTCAAAGATGCGCTTTGGCGAAGATATCGACTTCTCGATACGCATCTTCGACAATGGATATAGTTGTCGATTGTTTCCCGAAGCATGGGTTTATCACAAACGAAGAACCGATTTTCGCAAGTTCTTTAAGCAGGTTTACAACAGCGGAATAGCACGAATCAACTTATACAAAATACCCTTCGTCGCTCAAACTGGTGCATCTCTTGCCCGCAGTGTTCACCGTTGGAGTGTTCTTACTATGCCTTTCTGCCCTTCTTTCGTGCAGTTTCGTTCCACTTTCACTCCTTTTTGCTTTATAGTATCCTTATTTTCATCGACTCGGCAACGCACTATAAGAGCATAAAAATTGGCTTTTTATCGGTGAGTGCAGCCTTTACGCAGTTGATGGGCTATGGACTTGGATTTATTGAGCATGGTGGAAGCGATGTGTTAGAGGCTTAGACGAGTTTCAAGCCTTTGAAAAGAACTTCTACAAATAAGGCTTTTCTACCCACTCAACCTACAAACCAACTACTACTTACTAACCAATGGACAAAAACTCAGTATTACAAGCTGGCCCGAAGACGACAGACCACGAGAGAAACTATTGAAACAAGGTGCTCAAAGTTTGTCGAATGCCGAGCAATTAGCCATTCTTATAGGCACAGGATATGCCGAAACAGATGCCGTGATGGTGATGAAACAGGTGCTTTCGCAATGCAATAACAATTTAAATGCATTGGGAAAGATGACTCTAAACGAACTTATGTCGTTTAAGGGCATTGGAGCTGCAAGGCAGTAACGATTCTTGCGGCATGTGAATTGGGCAAACGACGTGCACAATCGGACGTTATAGAGCAAGAAACGCTTAGCAGTGCCGAGGCAATATATCGCTATGCGCATTGCATTATTGGCGAACAGAGCGTTGAACACGGCTTGGTTTTATACCTTAATCAAGGCTACAAGCTCATCAAAGCGGTGCAATTGTCGAAAGGAGGCATAACAGAAACGGCTGTCGACGTGCGTATTGTGGTGAAAGAAGCCCTTTTGTGCAACGCAACTGTGGTGGTGTTCTGTCACAATCACCCCAGTAATAACATTCAACCAAGCAGAGCCGACGATCAACTAACCAGACAATTGAAAGAAGGATGCGACTTTCTTCGCCTCTTTTTCCTCGACCACATCATCATTGGAGACGCAAAATTCTTTTCTTATAGAGAAGAAGGCAGACTCTAATACTCTCGCTTTTTTCTCACCCACCTCTCTCCCTTTTCTTCCTCTATTTTCATTGCAAGAGAGAACCACAAATCGTTTTAAGTAAAGGGAGAATAGGACACGAAGCACGATAAAAATTGATATTAAAACAGAAAAAGAACAATACGAAGAAAGAGAGACCCCACACGCTCTTACACCTCTCTTTGCACGCTCTTATTTTTAAAAGTGCTCTACCACTTGAAAACAAAAACAATGCTTTTTACACTCTAATCTCAATGCTTTTAGCAGGTAAAAGCAGTCCTTTTGGACCCTAAAAGCAATGCTTTTAGAACGGTGTTGCAATACTATCACAAACGAGTTAAAAGCTATATACTGAAAAAGAGGTTTACTACTTTGAAAGTAATAAACCTCTTTTTGAACTGATGTACCACCAGGAATCGAACCGGGGACACAAGGATTTTTCAGTCCTTTGCTCTACCAACTGAGCTATGGTACCATTGTTTCTTAATTGCGTTGCAAAGGTACTACTTTTTATTTATCTGCCAAACTTTTTGCAAAACAATTTATTTAACGTGTTAAAAAGTGTATCTTTGTGGTATAATTGGAGCTTTGCGGCTCAAATTTTACTTCTTTTTCTCCCTAATCGGGATGTAGCGCAGTTGGTGGCGCACTACGTTCGGGACGTAGGGAGTCGGGCGTTCGAGTCGCCCTCATCCCGACTTTTTCACTAAGAACACTATGTTCTTGGTGTTCTTTTTATCTCAATCCGTTTCTTTTTGCTTTGTTCGTGGCACCAAATAGGCGATAAAGAACTTTAAAGGCAGGCGTTTATTGGCAAAAAGTGCGCAAGGTGTTTTTCGCCCGTCAAGTCCAATACCCTCTCTCTTCGTCACAGCTTTTCAATTCGATATAATGGTTTGGAAAGCCACAAGACAACTGTTTTTTTGTTGTGATGCACTAAGCCAATGACAAAGAATTTGCTAAAAATTAATGGTTTGAAGGGTGCACATTGAGGGTAGCAAAAGCATCTTTACGGGTATGCCTAAAAGCTGTTTGATGAATTTAGGAGGATACCATTGCCACATAAAGGAACGACAACCTGAGCCGTGTTTCAAGGCGTTATACGATAAAAAGGAGGTTCTGATGGTGCGTTAATGCGCCTTGCATAATGGCCGAAACGCTATTGATTGTCATGCGTTGAAGTCGTTCATTGATCTCTTTAAGCATGGATTTGGGAATAGAAAGGTGTAGCTTATTTCGGTGAAAGTACCGCTTTTTATACAGCGACAACGCCATTTCTACATACACAACAACGTGCTCTTCTACTAAATACTTGCACAAAACGGCTGCCCCACACGTTCCATTTTCGCCCTGAAAGATGGTGTTGGGGTGAAAGCAATCGTGTTGTAAATCTCGTAAAAGAAACTGCGCCTTGGGAATGTTTCGAAATAGATATTCGGTCGAAACATCTTGCTCGAAAGATTGTAATAGCTCTCGAACGGTATTTTATCTCTCATCGAATTCATAGCTAAAACAATTCTTTTTTGCGTTAAACTTGTTGAAATAATAAACTGAATAAAAGCAACATATCTATCAACGTGGATATAATCGCCTTCTTAAATATCGACAATCGTTTAATGAAAGATGCCCTTTGTTTACAATTCGATATGACTTAGCACTCAGTGGTGGCTCCTGTAAAGTCTTTTACGGATTGTCCTGCATTGTTTCCGCTTTGCTCTAAGAAGGCAGGAGATTGCGAAAAACGTTGCATTAACGCCTCAAAGTTAGCGTAAGAGCTGATTTCAAAGCCTCCAGAAGCGGCAATTAGATTGCGAGCTTCCATGAAATTGCGATTGTTTGGACCAAAGATTGCGGGAATATTCCACACTGCTGCCTCGAGAACATTGTATTCCTACTCCAAATCCGCCTCCAACATAAGCGATATTTCCATATCGATAGATGCTCGAAAAGCAAGCCATAGCAATCGATTATCATGCAATCTGCGGTCTCTACATCGGCTCGATGCCTCACTATACAACACTGCACGACCTGAAATCTGTGCTTTAATGCTGTCGATGTGCTCTTTATTCACCACATGAGGAGCGATAATGAGCTTCCAATTGGGGTGTTCGTTGAAGTATTTAATGAAGATTTGCTCGTCGGGAGCCCAACTGAGCCTGCAACAAAAGGTGGGTTTATTGGCGATAAAGGCTTGAACAAGGGGTAAATCTTTTGCTTGTTCCTTTATATCTAACACTCTATCGAAACGTGTATCGCCCACTACATCTACATTATGAATGCCTATTGTGGAAAGTAATTCTTTTGCTTTTTCTCGTTCTGAACGAAATGTGTGAAACACTTTCAATACCTTTCGATATTCAGAAGCATACCAACGGAAGAATATTTGATTGGGTCTGAAGATGCTACTAACGCTATATACGGGGATATTTCTTTTCTTTAAGATGTGCAAGTAGTTATAGCAAAACTCGTATTTAATGAAGAACACCATGCTAGGATGAATGGCATTTAAGAATCTTCGTGCATTAAATACGGTGTCTAAAAAGCAAATAACACACTATATCAGCATGCTCATAGTCTTTACGAACTTCGTATCCTGAAGGCGAAAAAGAAGGTAAGTAGGATCTTATAACTTGGATAATGTTTGCGAATATACTCAATAAGAGGACGTCCTTGTTCAAATTCTCCAAGCGAAGCAGCGTGAAAACCAAATGTATTTTTGCATTGGGATCTACTTTCTCCCTCAGCGTTTTCACGGCTTCACGTTCGCCCTTCCACATCTTCTTTACTTTTGCGATTAAAGAGTGAGAGAATAGCGACTCCTATTAAATAGAGGTATATTGCTATGTGATACAAAACGTTCTTATTTTTAATTCAACGAAAGATATTTGCTAATTGTAATGCTTTTTGCAGCGCAATTGGGCATCTTTTACGATGTAATAAGGCTTCTTTTACTATTCAAAAGCATTGCAAAACAAAAGATAAAGTGCTATAGAGAGGTTGCTCTCATAGCACTTTTTATTATCTAATTCTTTTTGCTTTAATACTTCAACTGCACGGCGAATACGACGCAAGGTCTCTTCTTTTCAAGGAAAGCAGAGATGTCAGAACATTCAGGTCCTTTGCCAATACCAATCAATACCAATCGGAAGGCATTCATAACATCGCCCTAATTTGTAGCCTTTTTCTTCGATCCAAGCCATCACAACGTGCTCTTGATTCTCGATACTAAAGTCGTCTAACGACTCAAGAACGCCTGCAAGCTCGGTCATTACTTGTGCAGAATTCTCTTTCCAACGCTTCTTTACAGTCTTTTCGTCGTACTCTAATGGTGGAAGGAAGAAGAAAGAGCACAATGGCCACAATTCATGTACAAAGTTAACTCGGTCTTTCATCATCGAAACAACAAGCGTAATGCGCTCTAATGTCTCCTCGACTCCATTGTTTGCAACCACACATGCGAAAGAGTTTTTGCTATCTCTTCGTTACTCTTGTGCAAAAATATATTCGTGGTTAAACCATATTCCTTTTTGATAATCAAAGCGTGCTCCAGACTTACTACACTTTGTAATATCGAATGCATTAACAAGCTCTTCTAATGTAAATAGCTCTTGTTCGGTTCCTGGATTCCATCCTAATAGGGCCAGAAGTTGATTACTGCTTCAGGGAAATAGCCACATTCTCTAAATCCAGACGATACTTCTCAGTCTTAGGATCCTTCCATTCTAATGGGAAAAACAGGGAAACCGAGTCTATCTCCGTCACGTTTACTAAACTTACCTTTGCCTTCTGGCTTAAGAGTAGTAGTAAATGAGCAAACTGAGGCATTGTATCTTGCCAGCCAAAGGCTTCGTATAACAATACATGTAAAGGCGCACTTGCAGCCATTCTTCACCTCTTATGACGTGAGAGATAAGCATTAAGTGGTCGTCTACAATGTTTGCTAAGTGATAAGTGGGCAGTTCATCGGCACTTTTGTAAAGCACTTTGTCGTCGATGATATCGCTCTTGATAACCACTTCGCCACGAATAAGGTCGTGAACGTGTACGTCTATGCCTGGTTCTACTTTGAAACGAACAACATATTGTTCACCATCTGCGATGCGCTTTTTCGCACTCTTCTTTACTCATTGTTAAAGAGTTACGCATCAATTGACGTATGCTTGCGTCGTATTGGAAGTTAGTTATCTCGTTACGTTTAGCTTCTAACTCTTCAGGAGTATCGAAAGCGATGTATGCTTTGCCGTTATTTCTAAAAGCTCATCTACATATTTTTATAGATATGTCGACGTTCACTTTGACGATAAGGACCATATTCTCCGCCCAAACCAACGCCTTCATCAAATGTAAGACCTAACCAACGGAATGATTCTATGATGTATTCTTCAGCACCAGGAACAAATCTATTCGAGTCAGTATCTTCGATTCTAAACACAAAGTCGCCTCCATGCTGACGTGCAAAGAGAGTAATTATAAAGGGCAGTTCTTACGCCTCCGATATGTAAAAGCACCTGTTGGACTGGGCGCAAAACGTACTCTTACTTTTCTATCTGTCATAGTCTTACTATTATATAAGATATTAAATTTCGTGCAAAAATTACATCTTTTTCTCTATTTTAGCGTATTTTTGTATTTTCGCACTGTAAATTTAGTAAAGTTTTTCGATACATGCAAATCAATCCAATAAAAAAATAATCTTTTAAAGGGTTTCTTATCAATAGCAACTCTTATTCTTTTTAAGTGTCGTACTCATTGTTTTGGTTCTTGCCAAGAAATAAAGAACAGCAGTTTAGATACGACATTGGACGTCCTTGGGTGTATGGTCCTTTCATTGCAAAGTTCGACTTTCCTGTTTATAAGACTGACGAAACGATAAAGAAAGAGCAAGACTCTCTTTTGCAAATGTTTATGCCTTACTATAATTATTCGCCCTCGGTAGAAGCCGCAACATAGCTCGTTTCAACGAGAAGTTTAAAATGGTATTCCAAATTTACCAAGGAGTATAAGAATATCATTCTAAACAGATTGCATAGACTATACCAAACGGGCATTATTTATACGAAGAGTATAACGAAATGGCCAAAGATTCATCGGCTGCAATACGTATTGTGGCGGGAAAAGAGGCGCAAAAGCATAACTTTAAACTGCATTTTATTCTACCTTGTCGGCATACGAGACAGCTTCTAAACGATGAGAGTTTGGTAGCTCAAAAAGGCTATTCTTCAAAGGGCAGACCTCAACGATTTCCTCGAACCCAACCTCATTTACGACCGCAAAAGAACTGAGACTGAAAAAGGCAGATATGCTAGTAGCATTGCAGTTGCAAGCGGAATTGTGGTAAGTGGACGAAAATTATAGACCGGGCGAGATTGTTGACGACTATACTTATAGAGTTCTCAACTCATTTGAGCGTGAAATGCACCGCAGAAACTCGTCTTCGAACGAGATTACACGCACACTTATAGGGCAATTGATATTTGTTTTTGATCATAGTTGGACTCTTTACATGCTGTTGGCAATGTTTTAGAAGAGACTATTTCAATAACACTCGAAACATTGCGATGCTCTATACCATGATAACCCTGTTCCCCATACTGGTGTCTATCATTGTAAAGTCAGAACTTTTTCAGCGTTTATATCATTCCATTTGCTATGGTTCCCATTTCACCCGTGTGTTTATGGATACCCGAACAGCATTCTTAACGCACACTATTACCACGCTTTTTATGTGCCGCAGCCGTTTAAATACCAGTTCGAATTCATCATTGTTCAACTGGTATCTGGAATAACTGGACTCTACTCTTTGCGTGAACTTTCACAACGATCACGGATTCATAAAGCTGCTCTTGTTGTGACCTTATCGTCAGCAGCCATTTATTTTGCATTACAATTTATGCAAGACGATAGTGGAGTGCACTCGATCACGAGATGTATTATCACTTCATTTGCCAACGGGTGCTACTTTTATTGAAACTTATCCGCTGATGTATCTTATCGAGAAAACATTTGGATTTATATCTGATGTTACGCTGTTTGAGTTGTCAGACACCAATAAGAGCTTGATAAGAGATGAGTGAGATTGCACCAGGAACCTTCAACACTCTATTACCGTTGCAAACTTGGCGGCGCGATAGCTAATAAGATTGGAGCCAATAGTTTATTGCTTCGTACAGGAGCTCTTTATCACGACATCGGAAGATGATTTCGCCTGCTTTCTTCACCGAGCCAAGCAGGAAACAATCCTCACAACAACCTGCCATATAAAGAAAGTGCACGAATCATCATCAGTCACGTCACCGAAGGCGTACGAATGGCAGAAGAAACACAATCTTCCTCAGTTCATAAAAGACTTCATCTTGACGCACCATGGCGAAGGACTCACCAAGTATTTCTATATTAAATACCATGAACACCCCGATGAAGAGGTGGATAAGGCTCCTTTCAATATCGGGACCTAACCCTTTCACTCGAGAACAAGCCATATTGATGATGACCGACACTGTAGAAGCGGCCTCAAGATCGCTTCCTGAGTACCTGAAGAAAGCATTTCAATTTGGTAAACACACTTATCGACGACCAAGTGAATAGCGGTTATTTTCACAAACTGCCCTATTACGTTCAAAGATATCGCCATTGCTAAAGCAGGTATTGATAGAGCGTTTGAAAGTCGATTTACCACACTCGTGTAGTCTTATCCCAAAGCCCAATAATTGATAAAAAGCAATAGTTTTCGATCTCTCCACATTTGCGCTTGCATCGTCACAACCTCGTGTTTATAAGGCAAGTAGTGGAGATAGAACACAATAAACAAAAATTCACACTTTAATAGTATAAAGAGAACTTTGCATATTAAACAAAAATCGTTATTTTTTTGTAGTCAGTAAGAAGAAAAAGCCTAATTGCACCACAAAGAACAAAACAGCTATAGTGCAATATAAAACTATAAAGAGTGAATCGAATTGAGACAAAAGACACTCAACATAAAAACCTGCTCTTTATTCAATACTGATTTAAACAAAAACAAAAATATAACAACTATGTATTGGACACTTGAACTTGCATCTAAATTGGAAGATGCACCTTGGCCACAACAAAGAAGAGTTATTAGATTATGCTTCACGTTCAGGGAGCACCTCTTGAGAGTTATTGAAAACCTTGAAGAAATAGAAGACGAAGGCGATGTTTACGAGTATTGAAGACATTTGGCCTGATTATCCTTCTAAAGAGCTTCTTATTCAACGAGGACGAATATTAAGTTTCACTTATTCAAAAACTGACGACCCACTCTTTGTTGGCGATTAGTTATTAACTGAACCGCAAAAGCAACAAGATTCTACCACAGAAACAACGAAGAGTTTAGATGCACACCGCTTTATGGGTGAGCAGCTAAAGCTCTTTTGTTTTATAGCATCTTTGCTCAAAGCGCATTTCCTTGCTTCTCTCCCACCCTTTGCTATCTCTTTATTCTTCAGGCACTTTGCAAGTGTCTGGCAATTTGCATGGACTTTGTGCCGTAAAACATTGAGTTTACATGATAAAAGCATTGCTTTCGTTCTACAAAAAAACAATGCTTTTTAGTTGGGAACAGAATTGCCCTCACTTTAGTATCTCATCGAGAAGGGTTCTGCATTAAAAAGAAAATCAATTCTTATGTCATCGTTCTCTCCATTCTAATGGAAAGGACAAGTATCATAATCGGTACAAATGAACTATGCAAGTGGTAGCGAAATACCGCTAATTCGCTGATAAATATTGAGCGCGCATACAAGTCTGTCATACCGCTAATATAGTCTAATACAGCCATAATTCGCACATTCAAGTCTTCGTTGAGTGATGTCGTATTGCTCGCTTCAGCTGCTTCAAAATCTGCTGAGAATAGAACTTGTGAGGCTCAAGAGCAGCGTTAACAAAAGAATGAAGCAGGTTTGAATGATCTTATAACCGCTCAACTCCACATTTAGAACAGGCGCACTGTTGTATATTTGCTTGATGAGATAAACGCACACAATGCTGATATGCCTCATAAAGATGCTTGTCGATGTGCTTCATCAACGCCCCTTCGAAAGTGCCACTCAATATCTTTTTCTTCGTTATCCACAAACACTTTCCACACGAACGAATCAATGTCTCAATCACATTAGCACGATAATAAGCTATAATTTCATTTTTATCTGTAAGCTCTTCCTCTTCTATACGTTGCAATATCTGTGCTTTTCGCTCTGGAGAAAAGAACGAAAGCAAGAGATTTTGGGTTTCGTCGAACGACAAGATCTTTGAGTTTATGACTGTCTTCGATGTCCATCACCTCGTAACAAATATCATCGGCAGCCTCAACAAGATACACAAGTGGGTGACGAGCATAGCGCAATTCTGAACCATTATCGTGCAAACAAGGAATGCTTAGTTCATTAGCCACACGCTGAAAACACGTCTTTTTCTTCGGTAAAAAGCCAAACTTACCTTTCTTTTTGGAGATGCGTTTCGACGACGAAGGGATGTTTCACTATCGATGCAAAGAGTGGTGTAGGTCATAGCAAATCCGCCTTCTCGTCGCCCCTTAAATCTATGGGTGAGCAAGCGGAAGGTGTTGGCATTGCCTTCGAAATGGGTGATATCGCTCCACACTTCGGGCTTTAATAGCGGTTGGAGTTGCGCCCTTCGCCCTCTAAAAAGTAAGATGTATGGCGCTTTCTCCACTATGTCAAAGGGAGGATTGCCCAAATCGTGAGCCAAGCAGGCTGCACTAACAATGGTTCAATCTCTTCAAACAAGGTATTTTTGCAATGAAGGATGTTTCAAACACAATTCTTTTGCCACGTCATTGCCCAACGACATGCCCACAGAAGCTACCTCTAAGCTGTGCGTTAAGCGGTTATGTACGAACACACTACCTGGCAATGGGAACGCTTGTGTTTTGTTTTGAAGACGTCGAAAGGGTGCCGAAAAAGATCAAACGATCGTAGTCTCGCTTGAATTCTGACCTGTCGTCCATTCGAGAATGAGTGCTTATTTTCTTCTCCTAAGCGTTTGTTTGTTATGAGATCTAACCACTTCATCATATCTATTATTATGCTTTTATCTTGTACTTAAAATGCGTTTTGTTGCAAATATACCACTTTTTCGATATAAGTTGCCACTAAATGAGGCTCTTTGAGCACTTGAAACGAAAAAGAGTTACCTGCTAAATCAATGCGATTAGCAAAGTAACTCTACTTTATATATAAACCAAATAAATGTCTATTTAATCGGTAACACCATCTCTTAGGTCGCCATTTTGTCCTGAAACAGGTTCTTTTCCTGTAGTGTTATCTACTATTCCCTTGTTGTTGTCACGCTCTTTTTGGGTGAGAACGATATGCATAGTAAGGATCGTTTGCAGGCATATTGAAGCGGTAACAGGTTTACAACATTGAGTCTCTTTGCCTGCGTGGAAGCGTACAAGTGGCTTTTGCAAAGCGCAACAAATCATACATTAGAAGCCCTCACCCCATAGCTCTACACGGCGTTGGAACCACACTTCGTTTTGGAAAGCCGCTGCTGTTGTAGCTGTAACGCTATATGATGGATCTCTATATCTTCACAGAAGTCTTCTAACACTTGCTTTCCTGCAGCTAAATTACCGCTCATTGCAAGTCCTTCTGCCTTGATTAAATACATCTCTTCTACACGCATTAGAGGCGAGTCGTTATTGTTGTTGGGTGAACCAAGACCTCCTTTCATGACCAAACTTTACGTTGGTATAAACTCTAAATAGTTTGCTTTGATTCTAATGAACCTGTGATAATCTCATTTGCCTTTCAATGTTACTCCAGCCTCTTCCCATGTCAATCCATTTTAAATGACTGTTGGTTTTTGAAGGTCCAACCCACCATTCTTTGCGCACATCTGTCGATGGAATCTTGTTGTATAACAATACATTTGATATCCTTATAACATGCTCCTGCGCCTGTATAACCATAGCCAGGGAATGATGAAAGCTGTGAACTCATGGGTGCAATAGACTGAGAAGAGATATCATCTACAGTTAAAAGAATACCCCACATCCAGTTGTTTTCTTTCGAAGCGTCGCAGAATGCTGGCTTTAGACACATCGCTTATTGATGCTGGTTGCGCATCAGTTGCATCGATAACCTTTTGTGCATACTCTGCAGCTTTTGCGTATTCGCCCATTGCAAGATATGTTCTTGCAAGCAAACCATTAGCTACTGCCACGTTAGCATATCTCTTATCAGGACGGTCATAGCCTTGAAGTAGCTCAATTGCAGATGTTAAGTCTGATATAATTTGATTGTAAACTTCTTCAACTGTGGCAGTTTGTTATTGTAAACATCGGCTGTTTTCTCTGTAACAAGGGGCACACAAAGTGCTGTTTTATCCACTTGGTAGTTCAATTGATAACGAGTTGCAAGCAACAAGTAATCGAATGCTCTACAAAATCGTGCATTACCGATATAGTGTTTTTGTGTAGCTGTGGCTGTAGACTCATCTATTTGTCTTAGAATTGTATTGGCAGCTCTCTATCTGATTGTAGCAAGTATTGTAGCCAACTGCATTAATTGTTGTTGAACTTAAGTGGTCTGAAGTAGTTCGAAGAGGGCGAATACCAGTTGTAACCAGCTGCAGTACTGGTCATATCAGGGACCGTTACAATCTGCCGAAAGCATGTAAGTCATGATTCCAGCATCAGCGTCTGTGTCCGAAACTTTTGCCGGAAGGGCAGCAATTTGATATAGACCTGTGACGCTTGCCTGGTCTTTCAGGATTAACTCTATTGGTTTCTGCTACTTGATCCAGCAGAAAAGATCGTGTCCTTGTGTAGTGATATCGTTGATATCCGAGCAGCTAACCAGTAGTGCAACACCAAGAACTGTATATAAATATTTTGTATATCTCATTATAATTTCCCCTATTTAGAATGTAACTTGTACGCCTGCAGTAACTGTACGCGTTGCAGGATAATCACTAGAAGCACCATTATTTCCTGCAAAGCACCATAAGAATAACGTGGATCAAGACCCTTACATTGTAGATAAAACTGCTAGGGTTATCGCATGCCAAATATACTCTTGCAGCTTGTAAACCAATATTTTCTTAGCCAGTTCTTTGGTAGAGTATAACCCAAAAAGTTAAGTTGTTAATGCTTAAATAATCTGAGCTAATTAAGAAGCGACTTGATGCGCTGTTTGTTACATTATCACCAACACTGAGACGTGGTATGTTTGTATTTGTATTCTCAGGAGTCCATGCATTCAAGATATCTTTTATGCCAATTGTGTCCCACTCGTGATCCAGATCCGAGTGTGCATGAATATTGCATAGCCATCATCATATATTCTTCCGCCCAACTGATACGAGAACATTGCAGAGAAATCGAAGCCCTTAAACTCGAGACGAGTGCCGAATCCGCCGTAAAGTTTAGGTAAAAGGTCACCTAAGTCGGTACGTGTTGCAGCGTTATAAGATGTTGCATAGCTATAATCTCCATTGTCGGGATCATTATAATAGCGTGCTTCTCCAGTTGAAGGATCTACTCCTGCGTACTCTCTTAGATAAGCATTTGCAGATGAACCGCCCACTTTACGGATAAAGACAGAACCCTTTTGGCCTCCAAGAGCCTCTAACTCAGGTGAAAGCGATAAGATCTTATTCTTATAGTGAGTAAGGTTTAGATTTGCAGTCCATAGCAAATCGTTTCCTTTTAAAATCACTCCGTTCAAATCAACCTCTACACCTGTGTTCAAAACGCTACCGATGTTGGTTGGAATTGAGCCTGTTACGATACCAGAAGATGGTGGAACTGGCTTATTATAGATCAAAGATCTCACAGTCTTGCGGCTAAAGAAATCAATGCTACCTGTTATGCGATTGTTCAACACACTGAATTCAACTCAGTATTAAAGCTGTATGATGTTTCCCAAGTTAGATCTTTATTACCTTTATAAGTCATTACTAATGAATAGTTTCCGTTGCTATATGAAGGTGCATAAAAGTCTTGATAAGCATAATATTGACGCTCTCCTGTTTTTGGATTCAACAACGCATCGTTACTATTTTACCCCAACTTGCTTTTAGCTTCAATGAGTTCAACCATGTAAGCGATTGCATAAATGGTTCTTTTATTTATCAACCAAAGCAGCTCAACACTACCAAAAGTTACTAACGGTGGTCTTTGTGGAACACAGAAGAAGCGTCTCTACGGAACGAAGCACTAACGAAAATACTTGTCTTCGTAGTCATATTGCAAACGAGAGAATATACCTTGAGACATATATTCGTCTACATATGACTCTGGACGGCTTTGAGGTGTGTTCGCTGCATTATTCAATTCGCTAATAAATGGGTTGTAAAGATGATCGTTAGATGCAATTAAATATTTGTAGAGTATAACGATACTTTTCATATCCAAAGTAATGCACTTAAGCTGTGTTTGCCGAATGTATTGCTATATTCTGCTAAGTATTGGTTGTTCGCCGAATGCTCTTTTAGTAGAAACTGTTGCTGTTCCATCTTCATTTTGTTGAAGAAGCGAGATGCTATACAACACGTTTTACGTTGATTAACAAGGTTTGCTGCTATATTTTGCAGTTAAAACAAGGTGCTCCGTGGTGTTGATTTCGGGCATAAACGCTGTTAGCACATGCGATCAGGTTTCGCTGTTACACCGTACACGTCGCGTGCTGCATTACCAGCGAGAGATTGCCACGGCTATAGTTGAGTGTTGTACCTGGGTCGTACACAGGATTTCCTGTTGGGGTTGATCTTTTATTGAGCTGCATCTGCATTACGAACGTAAAGGAGAGGATACACTGGACCTATATATTATTAGAGATGTAGAATACGTTTCCAGCAGAGGTGCTTATCGCGTCTCTGAATCTTGGTCAGCTGCCAGGCGGGTGTTGTGGTATATGCGTAAAAGCAAGGTTGGGTACCAATGCGCAACCATTTCTTTGCTTGATGGTCTGCATTTACACGTGCTGAGTGGCGTTTGAACTCCTGAATTAGGAATCAAACTACCTTGTGTCTCCCTAGGTAGCCAACACCTGCATAATGGCTGCACACGTGGGCTCTCCAGACACAGAAGCATTGTACTCTTGACGGAAAACTTGATTTAGCAGCAGCGCTATGCCAATCGTCTGGAGTAGCAATAATAGGTGCCATCAGAATAGCCAGCTTTGCATTTGGATTGATACTGAAATCTTCTTTTAATTAGATTTTCACCTGTTGGAACAGTGTAAATAGGGTAACCTAAAGCCTGCATTGTTGGCATCAAGATGCTACGCTGTTGCGTAAGCGTAAGCATCTGCCGCTGATTGTCCAGCGTAAAGGATTTGCGAATTATAAAAGGCATCTTGAACTGTGTTTGAACGCTTATACTGTCCTGGGTGCTTTTATAATGTCATGTGTGGAATTAAGCGGCTGTTGTGTACATGTTGGCATCGAAAGTAACCTTAGCATCGCCCGTATTACCATTCTTTGTGGCAATCATCCACAACACCGTAGCTTCACAGGCACCATAGATAAGCGTTCGAAGCAGCATCTTTCCAATACGGTCATTGAAGCGATATCTGAAGGGTTGATTGATGAGATATCACCATCGTAGGTACACCATCTAGTATAATAAGGGTTTATTGCCCGGAGAAATGAGAGCCAATACCACGAACACGGATGACTGGATCTGCTCCAGGAGCTGCCGTTTGCGTATACATTTGCACACCTGCTACACTGCAGCAAGTAGCTGTTGGGGCATTAGAAACAACACGTTTGCTAAGTGTTTCTTCCTACCTACACCTGCTGCACCCGTAAATGCTTCCTGCTTACGTAAGCCACCACAATCCCTTCATCTATCTGTTTATGATCGGGATCTAACACTACTTTTAAAGTTGTTTTGAAGCTTTTCACTATTTTTAGTAATCGCGCAATATATGATACTTCCAAGCGTTCGTCTAAGCTGTTTACGCTTATCGAAAATTACCGTCAGTGTCTGTAATGACGCTCTTTGTCTGCACCAACCACCTTTCACTGAAGCACCTATCACGGGTTCATTTCCCCTCGACGAGAGTACTAATCCCTTTACTGTTGTTTGTGCAATAGCTGCAGAAACGACGACAAAGAAGAACTCATCAATGTTAGTTTTCTTCTCATAATCTTTTGGTTTATAACAAATAATAATAAATGATGTGGGACTTATCTTTAGTCTACAACTCACAAACATGAATAAGCCTTTACAATAGTTTTTACATCTAGGGTTTATGCTCTCTCCGAGCAATTTCGCACGTTTCATTATAAATAAACAGCATGTGTGCTGAAAGTGAAATTTCAAAATCATGATCTTTCTTTTCGATACAAAAATAGGGAAAAGCGACGAACAAAAGCAAGCCGAAAGTTGCAATTTGCTCTCATATTTAAACCTGTATTAACTCACCTGTTGTATGAAAACTGTATGAAGCCAACTGGGTATTAAATAGCGTAAATTTGAGAACTAAGTTTCCAAAGTAAAAAGGAATTAGATAGCCTGTTGTTATTATTTAAAAGCTTGTACATCAATACACATAGCAATTAACAATAGAGCAGAGAGCAAAATCACGCTAAGTAGCTCAAACATAAACTATCTTTATTATTTAGAAGAAAGTAGAATGTACAAACTATTATGAAAACAAAATTTATTAAAAATCTATTTACAAATGAGTTAATTCCTTAATCAGAGACAAAAAGATAATCATTCTAAAAAGAATGGAAGCCCTTGCACCACAAAAGGCCTTTCCACTGCATTAAACAAGGCGCAGAACTATTAAACAACACAAAAGCAATGACTGCGCAAAAAGCGGTGATATTGGCTCACCAATAGCAATGTTATTGGGCTTCTAAAAGCTATGCAATTAGCCATCGAAAAGCAGTGCTTACACTCACTCTGCACTGCCCGCTTTCAAAGGCATTACCACAATAGATAAAAATTGCGCTACTAATTTCTTAGCAACGCAATCGTTTTATCTCTTTATTTCTTTTTCATTCGCCATCATTCCTCGCTCTTATTATTAGCATACACCTTATTAATATAATAAGACTATAAGCTTATCGGCACGAAGACAGCGTACAAATATAAGTAAATTAGCTTACCAATCAATAGGAATTATAAGTACCTAACAGCCGATTTTGTTCACCATAATGTTCAAAACCATCTCGTCGTGAGGTTCATTGCATTGCTCCAATACTGGTTAGGTTACGAATAGACTTGCTACGTCATCATCTACGATGCCTTCTGCAGCGGTAACGAAACGACCTTCCATTGACAACACAGCAGAAAGCAATGCAGTTGAAACGCCAGAGCTTATCTTTAGCGAGCAACCTGGCTTCATCCGTCGCACAACATACCTGCTAAATTGGCTATCATGTTCTTCACCGAGTGGCAAAATCTTATCGTAATCGCCTCCCATTAGGTAGGGCTAATTCCCGCAGCTACTGCCTATCAAGCCACCACACAACCACACAAAGCGGAAAGCTTTCCAAGACTTTGTTTGATATAAATAGCAGTTAAGTGACTTAAAATTAAGGCTCTCAGCAATTCCTCTTCGGTGTTATTGTTCTCTAATGCATATACAACCACAGGATTAGTGGCACATATTCCTTGATTACCTGATCCCGAATTACTCATCACTGGTATCATTGCTCCGCCCATACGAGCATCACATGCCGATGCAGTTTTGGCGATAATATGCGAATAAATGCTATCTCCAAAGATGCCACGAGATAGCGGACGATTCATAGTTTTACCCAAACAGTGTCCGTAATTGCCTTTTAAGCGAATCTTCAGCAGCCTTTAAATTATAGTCTTTAGCTTTGAGAATGAGTCTATTTCACCCACGGGAGCAGTGGTTTGCAAAAGTCGTAAACCATCTTTCAAATCAAGCGAAATATCTTTCTGTTCGCATGCTTTCCGAGCAGTGGTGCGATTATCTAACAACATTTCCATCTTTTCGACATACACAATATTAGTATGTGCGCAAGAAATGATGACTGTTGCCTTGCTTGTTTCAGTAGAACTCTCTATCTCTATATAGTTTTTCTTCTACTGTTGCTCTTTCGTAAGATCGTGTATTCGTTGCTCTTTGATAAAGGCTGCCCTCTTCTAAGGTCTCAGGGTGAGGTCTTTAATCACTTCTAACGATATTCGCTCTTCCCTATCAATGTTCCTAAGGCAATTGCGATAGGCAATCAATCATACCTGTCGCCAGGAATACCCACCTCCATGGCGTAGGATGTTTGCACTTAGCTGCGCTCTCACTTTTGCGGTCTACAGCGCCAACACTTCGGCTGCTTTTTGCGGCGCACAACGCCACAGCCATAGGCTCAGTACAGCCACTGCAGGCACAACTTCTTTATTAATAAGGTTGATAATCTGTGCTCTTATTTCTGCATTAATCATTGTTTAAGGCTAATTTAAAGTGTTGATTATAATGTTTCTGAATTGGTTCGAAAGGCAATTGAAAAGATAGTCGAATTAAAAAGAATTGCTTTTAGAGTTTGTAAAAGGATTGCTTTTTGCACGCTAAAAGGACTGCTACTACACACCAAAAACTTGTTGCTTTTTATTTTCGAATGAAAATAACTTCTTGTAGATAGTCTGTTTAAAACAATTGATGAAACGAATGTGAGGTTCTGTCTTCTTTATATAAGAATCAGTGGGATTTACATTCGTTTCATCAATCAATGAGCCTATTTTGTTGCGCTTTTCTAAAGGTTTCAAGACCTTATCAAGGAAATCTAAGTAGAGCAGAATATCTTCTTTATAGCTATGAGCCCAGTAATAGGTTTGTCCGTTGTGGTCGAGTCCAACATATTGAGGTTGAGTGTTCGAACCAAACTTAACTCTTTGAAGGTAGCTCCACTTATCTCCTATTGTGCAGAAGCTTTGCGCTCTTGTCCGTTTTCTGTAACTGACATAGGTTCTTTAAGTGGTGTCTTATCGTCTACAAAGAGAGATGAGGACATAATCGTTGGTTAACTTAGCTGCAACTTGTGGGTCAGTCCATACCGAAGCCTCCATCTTACGACAGTTAACACAGCCAAATCCTGTGAAAATCTATCATCACTGGCTTACCCAATTGCTTAGCTGCTGCCCGATTCCTTCTTCATAATCTTTGTATGCAGCATGTACCTGTTTTGGTATCTAGTTGAAGTCTTGTGTATTGATAGGAGGCGCAAAAAGCACCTACAGCTTTAACGGGTGCGCCCCACAATCCTGGCACTCAGATAAACGGTAAAGGCAAGAGATACCATCACCAAGAGCTATCACAGGAACGGGCATTGCCTTATCTTCTCCATTCACAAGGTCGCTTGGAAGCTTAAGTCCAATGAGATAAAGACCCAAACTATACCGAAATATTACGATCCAAATAGCGAGGAATACCTCACGATCTAATAAAGTGCCAACCATAAGCAAGGTCTGCAACTGAGAAGAATTTCAATGCGAATGCAAGCTCAATGAAACCCAATGTAACTTTAATGGTGTTCATCCAGTTACCTGATTTGGGTGCTTGTTTGAGCCAAGATGGGAACAATGCAAACAAAGTGAAGGGCAATGCAAGTGCAAAGACAAAGCCAAACATACCAATTGCGGGTGCTGCTATGCTGTTAGTTGTACTCACGCACGCAAAGGAAGCCGATAATTGGACCTGTACAGAGAAACTTACCAACGAAAGGGTGAAAGCCATGAGGAGATAGATATCAATCCACTTGTGTTATTGGCTTTATTGTCTACTGGGTTGCCCATTTTTCAGGAAGTTTTTATCTCGAACCAGCCAAAGAAAGACAGTGCAAATACAACTAAAAACGCACAGAACACGATGTTAGAATATCGCACTTTTGTAGCCAAATCATTTTAGTCTACTTGCACCCATATAGATGTAATAACCAATCCTAATGCGACATAAATCACCACAATAGAAATACCTAGGTTATTGCATCACCAATCCTGCTTTTATCTTTGTTGCGAAGAAAACTAACGGTCATAGGGATAATTGGCCATCACATGGTGTGAAAAGTGCCAACAATCCGCCCAGAATCCCATGCAAAAGATGTAAAAATAGACTGTTGTGCGATGTCGCTAACGCCGTCTTTTGCCTGAAGTTCTTTCACGACGGGGTCCAAAAGATCTCCACTTGCAACGCTCGAAGGGTGTCTACCTTTGCGGAACAACGCTATCTGCGGGCAATGCAGTCACCGTTTCAGGCGTTTCAGCGTCTTTTTCTATCCACTTTCGTACGTCTTTGTAGCGTCAGCAGCCGCGGTAACGGGTGCTTTTCCGTCTTCTTTCAATGCAACTTCAGAAGGAGGAGACACATTTTGTCGCTCATGCACCATACTCTAAAGAAAGCATCGATGGTGTATTCGGGCTTAGTAAACTAATGAACGAGATGTGCGTGGTTTTCGAAATAACGAAGGTTCATTCCGAACATTTTGGTCAAGTTACTAATTTCTTTGCCCACGCTTTTAAAACCACCAACAAGCTCAATTCCGTCTTTTTGTCAAACTTCAAGGCAGCTTCAGTTGGTCCTCCTGAACCTAAATTGGTTGAATAAACGTGCCAATTAGGCTCAATTGTAAAGCGTAAAAAGCATTTCTGCTTCTGCGCCTTTACCCATTTTAACTGTGAAGAAGACTTCACTGGGTTGCCATCTGTGCGTTAGCGAATATTGCAATAAGCAATAATAGCGCCATAGAGATAGTTTTTCATCTTCGTGTGCTTTCTTTTGCGTAATTAATGGTTATTTTCTGCTTGCATACAACTAGTTTTATTGCTCAAGTTGAAATATAAAGAGCTTACAAAACATATCATCTGCTCTTTGTGTTGTGTTCTTTACTTCGTTGAGTGGTAACTATCTATCACTTTTTACCGACATAAAGAACAAACGACACTGCAAATATACATATTTAATACGATTAGTCACAAAAATCGATAAAAATATAGATAGTTTTATCGATTATTTTACTGCTCACCCCAATAGCCTTCTATCGCTTATTCTTATTAGTTTATTCCAATATTCGTTGTTGGTTCTTTGGGTTGTGTTTTCGATTGCGTTGGAAAGGTTTTTGAATTAGATTCTCAACTCAATGCTTTTGCACTATAAAAGCTATGCAATTACACACCAATATCAATGCTTTTTGCAGGTAATATCAATGCTTTTTGACAAAGCTGAAGGAAATGAGCATTGTAAACAAAGAATATGAACGCTTTACGCTGTTTCCGTCCTTTTCTGCCCCTAACTCGTAGCTTTCAATCTGCAACACGTCGACTATATAAATGCCAAAGTTCTACCTTCCCATTGCATTTCGTCAATAATCGAAAAACGAATACAAACGAACTATGATTTTAACAAGTCATTATCTTTATTCACAATAAAAAGCCTTTAAAAGCGACTTAAAAAGCTGCTTACGGAATAAATATGCAATTTAAATTCACAACGAATACTATTTTATTTTCAAGATTTTATGAAGAAAAATTAAAATAAACACGCTCTTAACTTTCAATTTATTAGCAAACATCACACAGTAGGCCTTTCTGTATGTAAAGTGCATAAATATCGAGATTTAATAGATTTATGCTCTTTTTAGTGTTAGATTTGTTATAGAAACAATTTCTTTTGCTTTTTGCTTGTAAAAATTTTTCATTTTTCCTATTTTTCGCTAACATACTCTACTGAAATATTGTTTTCTTTCATTCTCTTTTTAGTAGTTGGCACCATTTTTGGTTTTAAATCGAAACAAAACACACATTATGTGTAGCTCTTTATTCAAATCTACGGAATAGAGTGGCGTTAGGAAAGTCTTGAAGACTTCACCTCGTGATAAAAAAGTTATTGTATTACATTAATTAATAATAGAGAGAGATTTATGAAGAAAAAGACTGGCTGATGTTTTTGAGCTGGCATTTTCCTTTGTTTAGGAAACTGCTTTAGCTCAAACTAAAGTCTCAGGGAGTGGTTATTGGTGCCGCTGATAACGAACCAGTTATTGGTGCAACTGTTACAGTTGTAGGGCACAAAGATAGCTACTGTAACCGACATTGACGGTAAATTTACGCTTTCGGTGAATGAAAGTAATCCAAAAGTAACGATTAGTTATATTGGAATGGTGGCTCAAACACTTAAAGGAACCACCAACATGAAAGTGCTATTGAAAAGCGATGCACAAGTATTATCAGACGTTGTGGTAACTGGTTTGACTAAAACCGACAGACGATTGTTTACTGGTGCAACCGACAAAGTAGATGCATCGAAAGCACGTTTGAGCGGTGTTGCAGACATTAGTCGTTCTCTCGAAGGACAAGCAGCAGGTGTTTCGGTTCAAAACGTTAGTGGAACTTTCGGCTCTGCACCTAAGATTCGTGTGCGTGGAGCAACCTCTATCTATGGTAGTTCTAAGCCTCTTTGGGTGGTAGACGGCGTTATTATGGAGGATGTTTCTAACGTAGGGAGCTGACGATTTGGCTTCTGGTAACCCTGAAACGCTTATCAGTTCGGCTATTGCAGGACTTAACTCTGATGATATTGAGAGCTTCCAAATCCTTAAAGACGGTTCTGCTACATCTATATATGGTGCTCGTGCCATGGCAGGTGTTATCGTTGTGACTACTAAAAAGGGTAAACAAGGACAAGCACACATCAACTATACTGGCGAATTTACATCTCGTTTGATTCCTTCTTATTCTAACTTCGACATCTTGAACTCACAAGATCAAATGGGTATCTACGAGGAGTTGAGAAACAAAGGGTTGGTTGAACTATTCGAATGTATTGAATGGTAGCAACTATGGTGTGTATGGAAAGATGTACGAACTCATCAATACTTACGACAGAAGCAACTGGTCAATTTAAGTTGTCTAACAGCACTTTGGACCAAAATCAATATCTTCGTGCAGCTGAATATCGCAATACAGACTGGTTCTCTTTGCTCTTTTCGCCTGCAATTATGCAAAACCACTCTGTTAGTATGAATGGTGGTACTGCTAAATCAAACTACTATGCATCTATGAGTGCTATGCTCGATCCAGGATGGTACAAGCAAAGTAAGGTGAATAGATACACTGCTAACTTTAACGTTTCACATCAAATATTGAACAACCTCACATTAAACGTAATTGGAGGTACTTCTTATCGTAAACAAAGAGCACCAGGTTCTCTTGAAAGAGAGGTTGATGCTGTGAACGGAACTGTGGCTCGTGACTTCGATATTAACCCTTATTCATACGCCTTGAACACTTCAAGAGCACTTGATCCAAATGAGACATACGTTCTAAACTATGCTCCTTTTAATATCTTCCACGAGCTTGAAAATAACTATATCGACCTTAATGTGCTTGATGCTAAATTCCAATTCGAATTGAAATACAAGCCTATTAAGGACTTAGAACTTGCTGCTCTTGGTGCATTTAAATATGCAACAACTTCGCAAGAACACTTTGTTAAAGACAAATCGAACCAAGCTGAGGGCTTACAGAGCTATGCCTAATGCTATCGTTCGTGATGCTAACAACTTGCTTTACACCGACCCTGATAAGCAATACAGCACTCCTTACGACTGTATCCCTAACGGTGGTATCTATCATAAGGGCGAAAATAGAATGAGTAACTACGACTTCCGTGTTACATGCTAACTACAATCACACTTTCAACAAGGCGCATATTATGAACTTATTCGGTGGTATGGAGACTACAGAAATTAACCGAACAGAAGCTTTTTCGAAGGTTGGGGTATGCAGTTCGACGCTGGTGAAACCCCATTCTATGTGTACGACCTATTCGAAAAGCAAATAGAAAGATCTGAAACTTACTATACTCTTGGCAATACTCGTTCGTTTAGTCAAGCCTTTTTCGCTAATGGTACCTATTCATATAAAAGGCAAATACGTCTTTAATGGTACTTATCGTTATGAAGGTTCGAACCAAATGGGACGCAGTAGTAATGCTCGTTGGATGTCTACATGGAACGTATCAGGTTCTTGGAACGTACACGAAGAAAAGTGGTTCGATAAACTTAACCCACTATCTCACTTGACATTACGTGCATCTTACAGTTTGACTGGTACTCCACCAGATGCTATCTTCACCAACTCGGTAGCGATATTGCGTGCTACAACACCTTATCGTAGATTCGCATCTGTTAAAGAACCGGGTATAGAAATTGCAGACTTGGCTAACACTGGCTTAACTTATGAAAAGAAGAACGAGTTGAACTTAGGAGTAGACTTTGGCTTATGGCGTGACCGAGTGAATGTTACTTTCGACATTTACACCCGTAATAACTTCGATGAAATGGGCTTTACACCAACTGAAGGTATTGGAGGTAAGGTGCTAAGAAGCGCAAATATTGCGGAACTCCATTCTCATGGTATGGAACTTAGTGTCTCTTCAACTAACATTAAGACCAAAGACTTCTCTTGGATCACTAACTTTATCTACTCATATACCCACACTAACATCACAAAAGTGCACAACTACGCTTCTGTTAGACAGCTTGTAAATGGTAGTGGTTTTGCGTTGAAAGGCTGCCAGTGCGTGCTTTGTTCTCAGTTCCATTCGTAGGACTCACTGAAGAGGGTCTTCCTATGTTCATAAATGAGAAAGGTGAGGTTACAACTACAAACATTAACCTTCAAGAACGTCAAAAGTTAGACTTCTTAAAGTATGAAGGTCCAACCGATCCAGTGTACACTGGCTCTTCTAGAAACATCTTCTCGTATAAAGAATTTCCATCTAAATATATTTATGACTTATTCATTTGGCAACGTACTTCGTTTTGGATCCTGTGTTTAAAGTCGGCTATAACGACTTGTCTTCAATGACTAAAGTATTCAAGAACAGATGGATGCGTGGTGGAGATGAATTGATAACTAACGTACCTACCATTATTGATAGATACAAATATCGTAAGACTAGCAACGTAGACAGAGTGTATAGCGCATACAACTTATCTAATGTTCGTGTTGCAAAAGGGCGACTTCATTCGTCTAAAAGAGATTTCTCTTGCTTACGACTTCCCTAAAACATGGTTCTCAAATACACCTATTAATAACTTATCTGTTAAGCTTCAAGCAACTAACTTGTTCTTGTTGTATGCTGATAGCAAGCTAAACGGACAAGACCCAGAGTTCTTTAACACTGGTGGTGTGGCTTCTCAATGCCAAAAACAATTTACTCTTACAGTTAAGGTTGGACTATAATAAAAACTTGAATAATTATGAAAGTATACATATATATCATTGCTATTTGTAGCTGCAACAACAGTTTTTGGGTCGTGTACTGATAAATTAGACATGCTGCCTGATAACCGAATGACTCTTAAAAACCCATCGGATGTGAGTCGTTTGCTTGTTTCTGCCTACCCATGGACATACACTGCGAGCATACTTGAATCGTATTCAGATAACACAGACGAACTAATTAACCCCTCATGGAGTGCTTTTTCAAACTTCCAAGAGCAGGCTTTTTAATTGGGAAGACGTGATAGATAACAGCTATGGAGATGCTCCTACTGATATATTCAATGGCTTTTGAGGTGCCGTTGCCACTGCTAATAAGGCAATAGAGCATATCGAGAGGCGTTTCAAATAAGAACGAATACACTCAACAATTGGGCGAAGCTTACCTTTGTAGAGCCTATGCTGTGTTCCAATTGTCTACTGTTTTCTGCGAAGCTTACACTCCTGAGCGTGCTGATAAGGCGTTAGGTATGCCCTATCCAACCTCTCCTGAGAACACAGTAGGCGTTCACGTACGACCGAGGAACAATCGGACAAACATATAAAAGATTGAGAAGACTTGTTAAAGGGCTTGGCTTTGGTTGGAAAGTAGCTACGCTCCGCCTAAATATCACTTCACTCCTGATGCTGGAAACGCTTTTTGCTGCTCGCTTTTTACCTATACTATCAAAAGTATGATAAAAGCGATTGGTATGCTACAAAGGTGCTAACAGCCAACCCTGAGAATAAACTTCTGTAACTGGACTGAATGGAATAAAGCTCAGTCTAACGAGCAATAGCAGCCCGATGCCTATATCGATGCAAACGCAAAAGTGCAACCTTTGCTTATTTCTGCATATAGTGCATTTGGCTATTATGGTGGTCCTGGAACCGCAGGGCACGTTATGCTCATGGAGAAGTACTTGCAAATACAGAGACTCTGAGAGCAAAAGGCCCATGGGGAAATAGTGCTTCGCTTGGTTATGTAACCTGGTCGAACACTGCTTCCGTCTAAAGTTATATTGAGAAAAATGCCTTTCTTCTATGCTACCACTGTCTCGAGGTGGCAATAGTGGCGCTCCTTATTCAACCTATTCTGCATTCAATACAGATGAGACTCTTATGGTTAGAGCAGAGGCTTATGCCCTTTCTGGACAATACGACAAGGCTCTTGCAGACCTCAATACAGAGCAAGGCATTCTCTAGAATCCTGTTACATTGACATGCAAACAATTAAGGACTTCTACAACTCCATTTCGTACTATACTCCAACGAGAACCAACTCCTAAAGAGTTCCATACCAACTTTGCAATTGAAAGTAGCACTCAAGAACCATTGCTTCAAGCTATTCTTCAGCTTAAACGTTTTGGTTTACAATGCACGAAGGTTTTGCGCATGCAAGACGTAAAAGATATGGTATAACCATTTATCGTAGATCGATAGAAACAAACAACACCATCAATCCTGCAACCGATTCGCTCACCGTTAACGATCCTCGTGTGGCTATTCAGATACCACAAGAGACTATAGTTACGCAGGCTTACAGGCTAATCAGAAATAAGAAATAAAGATAAGGAGACTCTATATGAAATATAAATATTTATTAGTTGCATTGTTTTTTCACATTAGCTGGGTCGTTTGTTTCATGCTCTAAGGACAATCTGTGATAGCACTTCGATCTTCCCAGACACCCCGTCCTACACTCGATACTTTCGAGAAATGGATCGAAAACAACTATGTGTTACCATACAATGTCGATTGGCAATATAAGCTAAACGATATCGAAACCGACGGACAACACAACCTATTGCCTGCCGATTCGGCTAAATCAGCTAAGTTATCGATCATCACTAAGTACATGTGGTTCGACGCTTACAACGAAGTTGCAGGACAAAGCTTTGTGAAGTTGAATACTCCTCGTATCATAACACTTGTAGGAAATCTGCATTTAACTCAAATGGAACCGAAACTTTGGCTACTGCTGAAGGTGGATATAAGGTTACTTTGTATCAGAGTTAACTCGCTAACAAAAGAAACCATCTATAATTATGACTGGTTGAACTTCTACTTCTTCCACACTATGCACCACGAGTTCACTCACATTCTCAATCAAAAGAAACCATACGATGATGCCTTTGCGCAGATAACATCAACCACTTACGTGAGCGGAGACTGGTATCAATTGAACGAAGACGACTGCTTAAAGAAGGATATATCAGTACTTACGCTCGTAGTGAGGCAGAGAAGGCTTCGCAGAGTTGCTCTCTTTCTATGTAACGAACACTCAACAAAATGGAATGAGCGTCTACAACGTGCAGGGAACTAGAGGTGCAAGCTTGATAAATCAAAAAGATGGCGATTATCAAAAGCTATAGCAAAACTCATGGAACATCAATCTTGATGCTAAAGAGACTCAGTTCTTCGTAGAGGAAAGAACAGAAAACATTGATTTAGAACATTTAAACTAGTAGAACGATATGAAGAATTTTTAAATTACATATTAATTCCCTTAACACTTTTTGGTTTCTTAGTGCTTGTGTGCACGACGAAAAGGAACTGTTGACGAATCGGCATCTGTCAGAATCGCTAAATCTTTAGAAGAAGATGCTGCTATTCTCGAGAGTGCAACTAACGGTTGGGGCTTCATTACTCACGGGTAAGAATATCGTTATGCTGGTTACACCTATCTTATTAAGTTTAAAAATGGCAGAAGCCACTGTTGCTGCCGACTTTGCGGGTAGCGATTCAACCACAACATCAAAGTATGAGCTAAAGAAAGACCAGGTCCTGTCCTCCTTTCACCACCTTTAATGCTGTATGCACGAAAGGCACAGACTTCCTCTCAAAATGTGAATGGCGAAGGGGCGACTATGAGTTCCTAATCCTAAAGGCAACAACAGATACTATTCGCCTAAAAGGGTAGAAATGGGGCAACCACATGCACCTAACACGCCTTGCTGAAAAGGTAAATTGGAAGGAACATTTGAGACAGTATCCTGAAAATTAGCAACGCGATGTCTAACCATTACGAAATTGCGCTACCAGATGGCGACGTAATTGGCAATGCATTGTTCAGCACTTCGGGACGACATGTCACCATTAAGGTTGGAAACAACTCTTGTTCTTGTGCTTATGCCTGCCACTACAACAGGCATAAAGTATTTCCTGGATCTATCGTAATTAGAGGTAAAGAATATAGCTCTTTCGATTGAACACCGCCAATCAGAGCCTCAACAATGGTGAAATCACCTTCAATGCAGTGACTCCAGAAGGTGTATAAACCAGCATCATTACTGGGTTGGTAAGTGGAAGATCAACCATCAAGGAACAACACCTGCACACCTAATCATAACACAAGGACCAACAAAGCACTAACAATGACTATTGATTTTTGGTGGTACAAGCTATCCTATTACCAGACCCATTCAACTCAAGTATAGGTTGTTTACAAATACTATTACAGCACATTGATGTGAAGTCTACAGAAGCTCCAGGTGGTGTATTCTTCGTTCCTACATCTATAAAAGAGGGTGGTTACTTCAATCTTTCAGCAGGAGCAGGTATCAATTTCATTTGGGACGAGGCCTCACAATCTGCAAAAGTTGTAAGTAATGGAGTAGGAAAAATACGCAAACGACAGCTTCTTCGGTATTGCATTCAACGCAGAAGGCAAGCCAGTTGAGAACACTCAAGGACATTATGTTTATCCTATTTCTCTAAGACAAATCACCTCTTTAACACGTGTAACCCCATAGAGTAAAGTTATGAACAAGATATTTGGATTTTTATTGCTTGCTGCTGGATGCCTTTTTACGGCATCTTGCAGCGATAATCTTTCGATTATGTTGCCCCAAGCACACTAAAGTGCTCAAATCGAACACCTATTTCACTGCAGATGCCGACACATCGGTTTGATTGTTACTGCAACTCCTATCATCGAAGCAAGCACCGAGGCAACTGGTTGAAGAGCTGAAATAAAAGGCGATAGCGTGCAACTATCAACTCAAGTAAACGACAATTTAACTACGCAGTACTCAATTGGTGTGAAAGACGCCAAAGGGGCAATTGTTACCCTTAGTGTTACACAAGAAGGAAGTGTGTTTGGTGTGGAAAGCGATGGCAACTTGATAACAGACGACTGCATCGACCACCACTTACAAACTTGTGAGCAACAAAACCACCACTGCAACTACTTCGGGCGATTGGATTCAAGCTTCAATCAGCTCAAAAGCAGTTACAATTACTCTCTATCAGAGAACACCGCTGGCAAAGCCTCGTGTGGGCTATGTAAAGTTGTTTCAGGCACTTGAAAGACTCAATCAAAAGTGGTTCAGGCAGAGTCTTAACGACTTTGTTGGTAAATATACGTTCGTAGCTCAGAGTGGTGATAAAGGCGAGATTGAAGCGTCAAAGAGAGCGAAGTAGAGATCGTTAAGGTGTCAGAAGACAGCGTTTCACTTGTTTTCGACAATCAAATTAAGTGGGAGGAAGAGTATAAAGCAGGCGAAAGCTCACTTTTAGTGCATCTGAAACATTGCTCACTGTGCCCCAACATCTGGTGCTAACCGCTATTTAAAGTCGGTTTTTACTTTCAAGCGACGGACAAGCGTCCTAGTCCTTCTGCATCTGTCGACCTTTTACCTGCTAATAGCAGAGTGTTAGCATTCGAAGCAAACGGAGTACAGACTTAACCAATGCCCATAGTTTCGGCTTTTGGCTTGTTTAATAGTGCGGTAGCAGACAACAGTAACTTTATTGGTTTCTACGCATTATACTTCTTCCCACTACGTGATAGCACAATAAAGAAATAACTTTTTATCATCTTCTGAATATTCTTCTTTTTGTTTTTAATTAAGAAGACAGCGTTGGTTCCTGTGAAGAAACCAACGCTTTTTATTTCCATTCATTTTAAATTGCATACAAGTAAAGAAAGTAGATCTCACACCCATCATCATAAACACATGGATTAAAAGGCTTGGGAGCCTTAAAACGAAGGTGAAATTGAGAAATATCAGATCTCTCTAAACCTCTTTTTGCTATAAAATAGAAATAGGCGAGCATCTCCATTGAGACACTCGCCTGCTCTTTTTATCTAACAATTTTATAATTATCTTTTCCGTGTTCTCATACGAGATGAGATAACAGAAGATGACTTTGAAATACTTATCGACGTCCTTTACGAGACCAACCAGTGCAATCCTATTATAAATAGAACCAATAGCACTTCGCCAATAGCAACGAATGAGTCGCCGGGAACACGTAACCAGCGAAGAGTTTGCATGATATCTTGTTGCATAAACTCTGCTAGAACGATGCCGACCAATAAGCATTTGTGATACTTTCGTGTGCTTGTAGGATATCCAATTGGCAAGATACTTACCATGTCATCAACAACAAACCAATGTTAATACACCAAAATGAAGCACCCATCTATTTGTTATTCCATTCGTAGTCCGGATATAAGCCACTAAAAAACGAATAACATTAAACCAATACCAAGGATACCATACACTCCAAATAGACGCTGCGTGTCCGTGTACAGCTGTGGTATTTAAACCTTGTAAGAAGTAAAGTGCAATAGGAGGATTTATAGAAAAACCAAAAATACCTGCACCTAAGAAGTTCCAGAAACACATAGCAATGAAGCAATATATAGGCCATTTGTAAGCCTTAATCCATGGAGTAGCCTTATGTAGTTGATAATTATGGTATGCTTCTATACCAATAAGTACCAAAGGAACAATTTCTAATGCACTGAATGTTGCACCCTAATGCCAACACAGCTGTAGGGTGTTGCACTGAAAGTAAAGGTGGTGGAAATGTTCCTAAAATACCACCTGCAAGGAACACAATTGTTGAGAAAGAGTACAGAAATAGTGGCCTCTTTACCTTTCAATAGAGCCTAATCTGCAGAACAAGAATGAGGCTACAACTGTTGCGAAAAACTTCAAAGAAGCCTTCTACCCAAAGGTGAACAACCCACCAACGCCAATACTCTGCAATATGCCATGTGTTTGTCTGCCATACATTAAGCCTGCTGCATAGAAAAAGCAATAGCAAGTGATGCTATAACAAAAAGGGTTAATCAAGTGTCTGTTTTTCGTCTTTTCGTTTCAAAGCAGGTATCAAAGCACGAATCAGTAAGGAACAACCAAAGCACTAAAACCTGTAAGAAGAAGGATTTGCCAAAGACGTCCCTAACTCTACATATTCATATCCTTGATGTCCCTCAACCAGAAGTTCTCTACCAAGCCAAGTTTCTGCATAACGCCAAACCATTGACCTGCTAGTGAACCCGCAACAACAAACACTAGTGCGCCAAAAGCACGTTTACACCAAGTGCTTGATACTTTGGTTCAACGCCAGAAACGGCTGGTGCGATGTAAAGACCAGTTGCTAACCAAGATGTTGCAATCAAAGAATAGCTAATTGAACATGCCAACTATCGTGAAACGGCATAGGGAAGATGTTTTGAATGGGTAATCCAAAGAACGCATCACCCTTCTACTCCACAGTGAGCAGTTATCACTCCAGAAAGCATTTGCACTAACATCAATGCTCCCACTACCCAAATATATTTCAAAACAGCACGCATAGAAAGCATGTTGGTTTTGAGTTCTCTCATAGGGGTCAGTTTCAGGAACTTTTGATACATGTTCTTCTTTATGTTGAGTATAATATACACTAATATGCCTACACAGAAAAGCAATAGCAATACACTAAAGCCCGACCCAAAGATGTAATGAAGTAGGGAGCAGTATTACCAATTACAGGGATCGTGAGGCCAGTTGTTTGGTGTAACTAACGTCGCTTCCTGGTCTATTCGTTCATGCAAAGCCCAGCTCGACCAAGCAAAGAATGCGTCCATCTTTATCTAAATCTTTGCTCTGCTGTTAGTCCATCAACTGCCTCAATTGACTTTATCACGCATAGCATAAAGCAGCACGCAATTTTTGCCATTTCAGGAGCATTTCAAGAACACTTTTTGCACAATAATTGCTTAGCTCACGAGCCACTTGTGCGCGCATCTCAGAGTAGTTATAATACCTGTATTAGGATTATAAGTATTCTTACGCAATTCTTCTTGTAATAGAAACTTTGTATTTAGCTTTGTCTGCTTCAGATAGTTTAGAATATTCTTTACCATCTTTCTTTGCCAATGCATTAAGCATTAGTTCAGATTCACGATGCAAATAATCAGCAGTCCAGTCGGGAGCAACATAGGGCTCCATGTCCCAAACACTACCAACTGTTTGGCCACCCTACTCGATTGCCACACATTTTGTCCATCTTTAATATCCTGTCCTTCAAATAGCGTTTTCACCATTTCTGTCACCACTTTGTTTGGAAATGGTGGCATTTCACGGAAGATTTCAACGCCATAGAAGCCCAAAACGGCAAACGAGTCAATTATGACCGCTACCAACGCTAACCATAGTTTCTTTTAGTGTCATCTTTTTGTTTGTTTTAAATGTTTATATTGAGATTAATTGAAAATTTTCTAAGAGTGCCTGTCTACATCTTTAGATATATCTCTATTGCTCTCTTATTTAACAAATAGCTCTTACTGTCATCCCTGTCAAATAGAAAGTGGCACATTTATGCTCTTAAAAGATGTATAAAGAGCAGAAACAATTAGCATGCCACTAGGGCTTTATTTTCAGCAGGTTAGAATAAAATAAAATGCACTTTTGGTAACATTTGCAACCTCTTTTATGGCAGAAATAATAACATTTGTTGCCAGTTTTATTTTATTGACATAAATTATACTTTTTATCGGAATATTCATGACAAAACTCAAGTTGGAAATATCCAGTCCTCTACTTTAGCATCACAAATTATCATTTTGAATTACACCACAAAAAGCTATCTTTTTATATCTCGTAATTGCATTGCTTTTACATTGCAAAAGCAATGTTTTAAACTCATAATAGCATGCATATTTGCTAACACCCATCGCACTCCGCATACTATCCTTTATTTCAGAGCCCAATAAAACAATTTATTCTAGAATATAAAAATGTTGTGATATATAATCCATAAAAACGAAGCGTAAGCGCATTTCAAACAAGCGATAAAACGAGCAAGTGTACGCCAAGCCTTTTTCCTCTCCGCTTGCTTTTCGGCTAACATTTAACTGCTAGGGGCTTTGTATTCTACCAAATTAAAGGTGTTCATGAAGTATAATCATCTCTCACTGCTTCTGAAAGCGTTATTTTATTCGCCGTGCATATTCTTCCAGTTTTATTTTTTACATCACAGGTAAACGAAATTGGACTACTTTACCTAATAAGGTCGACCTGAACCTGGTCTTGAACCTTACTCCGTGTTGTTTTTTTTTTTCTTTTATTGCTCCCATTTGTTAACCTCTAAAATATCTAAATGATTAGCAACAAGCCAATCTGTTAAGTGCATTACAACAATAATTGAGTAGCTGTATTATAATTGTATTTTATATCATCTAATTGCGTTACCTTTTGAGTGTCGTTAGAATTTTCCTTTCTCAAAGTATAACAATTCCCGCCTCTGTGTCAGTTGCTACAGGCAATTCTCACGCTCTTTCGAGACTTGTAGTAGAGTATCTCCTTATTACTTTATTTAAAGTGAGGGAGGGCAAAACTCCTCTCTCTATATTATTTTCTGTTCCAAAACTACAGCTACATATTCTTCTCTGTTTTTGCCTAATTCCATCTTAGCCAATACTTTGGTAAAACATCTGTAAAAGTCACCATTGCAAGATTTTGAAATAAACTCACCCTCAGAAAGATTTTCAATTTTCTTTTACTTCGTTCATTTCTTCTGAGAATTTTCAATTTCTTTCTCGCTCTTTCCTCTTTCATCCATTCTATGATTTCGTCAATCTCGTATTCTTGAAGTCCTCAGCATCACCTTTGAAGAATTGGACAACTTCTTCTTTGTCGTTTTATTGCTCGAGCAATTAAAACCATAGTCTAATCCTACATAATGTCACTATAAACCACATTCGACTTCTTCCGGTTGTCATCCTCTTTTCACATATAATGGATATTTGTCTTCTACTTGTATTCTTTATAAATTTAACTACTTTATTGAAGTCAGAAAAAAGCCGTAAACTACAGTACCTAAATCTTCAATATTTGCGACCTTTAGACCTTTTTCTTTTTACGATGTTTATTAATTCTTGAGTTGTCATAGTTGTACATCTTTTTTTTTATTAGGTTAATATTTTGTTTGTAAAGGGGTGGAAAAATCCACCACACTGTTCAGTAGTTATTGAAATGTTTGTTGTATTTTGCAGTTAAATATTTTACAAATTTATCTTCTGTGTAAACGTTGTTTCCTCTCTCGCCTTGACAAATAGCAATGTAGCCTTTTTTTCACCAGTTTTTGAATAAATAAAGAAATCTTCATTGCCTGCTCCTCAGATATGAGAATGTTTTTAAAGAACTTGATTAACTCTCTTCTCTTTTGTTCTTGATTTTGCTTTTGCAGTGCATCTCAAATTTATAGAAACGTTTAGATACCTTTTCGCTTGCGTTGTTGAACTCTTCTCTTGTAAATCCTTTGAACATTGCTTTGCGTGCCATCGAATTTTAGAGTGCCAATTTTCAGTTTTGAAAATGTTGAGTTCTTTGCTGTTGTTTGTTGTTGTTGTCATAAGCGATTTGTTAATTTAATTTGTTGACATTTGTTTTATTAATTTTTACATTTAAAGATATGGTTTTATCTTGAAACCTGCAAGCCTTTTTCAAAAATAACTTTATGAAAAGCCCTTATTTTAACTATAATTTAACAGATGAGCATAAAAAGCGATGAAACTCTCTCGAATTCCATCGCAAAATAAAACAAATTCTATTTGTCCGAGAATATTATTCTGAACAGTGCAAAAGATAGTTACTTTTTATATATATACAACTTTGCTGCACTTAATTATTTACATACTATATATAATAAGGTATATAACTTTCATTAAATTAACGTTTAAACGCTGTTCAAATGCAGTATAAATCAATCTTTTTATACATTATATCTGTACTTCGGGTATAGTTTAGCGTTGTATTACTTTCACCTGTGTAGCGATGTTCAAATGGATTGCAGTTCTCTTTGTTTCACCCATCCATTCCCTTAGCTCTAATATTTGAGATTTGTTCGAAGTGAAATAAATATAGTCACGATTTTATTGTTGAAAGCACATCCCACCCGAGATACTCCTTTAAGCCCACGTCATAGTGTAGTGCCTACTTCGGTTGAAAGATACGGAGGATCGACTAGAAATAGCACGGTGAGCGTATCTTTATGCCTGGAACAACTCCTTGTAGTCTTTAGACGCGACTTCACCCTCGAGATAACCATCTGCGTTAAAGCTCATTTGCCTTACAACATTATAGAATGTTTGCTTTGTAAGTTCTTCGAAGCTTGTTACATATTTCATTGAGAACAAAGCGATGAAGACGGCGTAATAATCTACAACCATATTTCTCTTCGTGTGCTTTCACGCTTCTAATAAGCTTCTTTAATGTCTTTAGCAATCATTTTATCTCTTGGAAGTTCTTTTGTAAACTCTAATTTTAGCAAGCAGCTCATTAGTTTGCAGTATTTGCTTTTGAACGTCCTGTTGTATTGTCAAATCGTTATACACGACTTTTGCAAGTAGCTTTCTTGCTTAGCTGTATGTAAGCGGTCAGAACCTGATAAATCTACAATAGTTATATCATCTTTATAGTGAGATAATATAGCCTTACATCTTTTTTTTTATAACGTTTTGCCCCATAAATGGTAATGGGCAGAAATAATTTTCTTTAATTGCATAATGTTTTGTTTTCGATTATTATTTTGTACTTTTTGCACCTCTCACTTGCATTTGTTTTCATAAAACGCACAACCCAGGAAGAGAGTTTCGTCCCCGACCACTGGGCTGTGCGCTTTTGTAAATGTAGGTGAGTGTTAAAGGTTGGGGGTTTTTGCCTCCCAGGGCTTTAAATTCTTATATTTTTATCATGTATATACTTTTTTGTTTGATAATTAATACAAATCGTGTCTTTTTACGCAATAAGCTATCTTCATCCTTCCAATTCTCATAATTTTGATTAAGCTTTCTAGTCATGTCAAACGCAATTAAATTAAAGCAATCTTGTGATTTTGTTTCCATTCTCACGCTCTTTCGTCAGTAACACCATTTGAACATTGCACAATCAACTGTGAAATATTTGCTGGATAATCAGTCAAATAGTAGACGTAATCTACGATGGCGTATGGCCGCCAACAGCAAACGAAATCCCTTTGTCCGATGAACTTTTGAATAGTTGCGGGTGCTTCTGCGTTAATAAAGCATCTCCTTCGCTTAACTTTTGAACGTTGTCGAAAGCACATTCAATGTGCGTTCTTCCTACATAAAGAAATGATTTGCACCTTACAACAGAATAGCCTTTGTTTTTTGCATCGTTTAGGGATGTTTCAAGCCACTTATTTTTGTTCGTTGTCCCAATGCAAACATCAAGACCGATTAGCGTAATTTTGCGCTGGATAATCATATTATAATAGCATTTTGTTCACCGTGAATTATCACCAAAACCAGCTTCCATAAAGGTTTAATAAAGATGTCGTAATCCTCATAGCTTAACTGTTTGATCATTCATGCTGTTCTCGCAATGTCGTGATTTCCGAGCGTCATCATCAGCTTTTTTAAGATCATTTTCAAGATACGATGAAATCATCTCTCAAAGAATCAATCCATATCACCTGTACATAAAACGCCATTCATATGGTTTTTATATCTTTCGTAAAATTGCATTATTCGCTTAAACTGAATCTTATCTGAATGAATGTCCGAAAACAAAGCAAGACCAGCAGGCAAAGTCCTGAAGTACCGCTAATATTCATGTTTAAATGACGCGCTTCAATTGTAATAGCTTATTAGTTATCGTTTCATTTTAACGCAACTATATTGAAGAGAAGTCTCCTACATTTAGCACTTCTACAAGTGTTAATTTTCCTCGACGATTGGAGCAATTGGCCACGTTTTTTCAAAACTTGAGACCATCTGTAATATTAACTATCAAATAGTTTTGCATCTGCGGGGGTGTTACGGCAATGGTTGAGGCTTTTTTCGACCTCGTGAACTTCTCCGTCAATTGCGATAATCCTGTGCTTTTTGACCATTTACAGGTTTACAATTTCAGTTGCAAAGCGTAATTTGTAGGGATATTCGCTATTATTAGCTTTGATAAGATGAGTTTGCCTTGCTCAACAGGCAAATAGACGTGTTTTGCGCTACTATATCCTGCCCAGCTTTGCCTTGATACATTAAATAAGGATATGTTTTTTGTAGGGATTGGAATGACTTTATTTTTACATCTCAATCTCGCTAAAATTTCCCTTTTAGTGCTTTGTTGCTTCTGTGATTTGCTTTCTTCAACAATCTACCTTCAAAAGCGGCAGCTTTAGTTGATAATTGCTTTTCTATTTCCTCGTTTTCGTCTAAGCGTGAAATAAATTTATATACCTCCTGGCATACAATTCACGCCATCGTTTTTGATTGAATGCAAGCAAATTTTTACCTTTTTGACGCAACTTCACTTCCAACTCGCTGTTGTTTTGGTATGTCGTAAGTTGAATTTCACCCTCCGAAATAAGGTTTGTTCGTGTTATTTGAAATCTTGGTTTGTGCGTCAATCGTCCAACAAATTTGCTATCTATAGCAGTGGTGTTTTCAAAGATATTCTTTCACCCTCATTCAGAATATAGATACGTTGATTGTTTGAAAGACCTGCACTTGCAACGTAAGGTGATCCGATAGTTGGGCTGCGACGAATTCCGTAAGTTGCGGTTTGAAATTCGCCATTTTCGACAAGCTTTGGCTTTTCAAGCTCTTTTTAGCCTATTTGAAACTTGCCAGATCTTTGCTGCACACCTTTATCGCTTGCATTTCTTAGCGATAATTCTTCTTTAAAAGGAACCTCTAAAGGCTTTTCCCTTTTCACCAGGATAAGCCTGAAAAGGCCGATAATACCAAAGTGCTATACTTGCGAGATTGCTCCACAAGTCGCCATGTCTTGCCTTCATAAAACTTAATTTCTCCATTGTGTCATTTTATTTGCTCCATTATAAATGTACCAATTGCCCTGCATGAAGTTCTTGTCCAACCATTGGAGGTGTCTGTTCATTTCTTCAAAGCTATTATATACTTTTTACAATGCCTAATGATGTGACATTGCGTTTCTAAAATAGCTACGAACTCAGTGTATCTGCTATTAATCCGCCTACTTCTTCAGGGGTTACAGACGCAAAAAAGATGGCGTTTGCGCAGAACTTCTACCTCTCAATATTCATCATTGTTCTAATGGGTCATAAATAATATTAATTTTACATTGAGATGGCGCATTTGCGCAAACACTGTAGACGTTTCTTTTGAAATTCACACGACACTTGTAATCTGAATAGCACTGCTATTTCATAACTTCATCATCACCAGCAGTAGCGAAGACTTTGCTACAGTTCTATCAAGAAATCAGAATTAATAGGGTCAACGCTTACATTTCCACAACTCGAACAGCAACCTTCTTGTCCTTCGCCCATGATGAAGCAAAAGATGATATTTGAATTTTTAATGCGTGTTGAACCCTCTCTTCTCTGCAGCATTATTTTACCACTATAGATTGAAAAAGAACACAGGAATAGGAATCCAATTGGGCTCAAAACGCTTTTAAATTAAGATATTCCACAAACAACTCATCAAAAAGTAGATAACTTTGAAGCATCAAAGCTTACAAGCCTCTGACGCCTCGGTTGAAGATAAGCCTGCCTTTCTATTCTACAATTCTTTGCCTGACCATCTTTAAAAATGCGCTCATCTTTTTTCCAGCTAACACACAGATGTAGATTTTGTCTTGCCAAGAATTCACTTTCAAGTTTGTTTCTGGTATCTCGAAACATTCATTAAACACCAAAACTCCTGCAATAAACTTTATTTAAGCAATGAGTTGTTTTGATGTGTGTGAAGTCTGTGCAAAAACGATCTTTTTCTTTGGAAAACACCTTTAAAATACTGCCATCGTTGCAAAAAATTCTCCTGGAGCAACTTTAAGTCATCAATATTCAAAGGCATTCCCGCCTTCATAAAATTTAATCTCTTTCATGCTTCGTATAAGTTAATGCTGTATCTTTTACCAGCTGGTTTATAAACTTGTTTAAAGGCATTGAGCTATTTTTGTCAAGAATTCTCCTTTGTATTGTCACTGTTATCTAGCGATGTGCATAAAATGTAGGTATATGCACTATAAAGTTAGGTTTTGTCTGGAACTTCGCCTAATTCGTAAAGAATAGACTTTGTTATTAATAAATGGTGCTATCTGGTTCTCATCTGCAAAATACACATACACCTTATTACTATTGTCCTATCTCTTCGATTCGTATCTCTCTATTTTTCAAGAAGAACAAACCATTAAGATAGCTTTCTATATGGGGTGCGTTGCGCTGTTGTGTCAAGTGTACGTTCTACATCATTCTTCTTTTTAAGAACTCCTCGTGTATATATATAACAGGTATGATCATCGCCTTCAAGGTACAAGGAACCTTTGAGCGCAGATGGGTGGAACGAGTTGTTCAATCCATCAGTTAAAGTCTACGTTATACCACATGCTCAATCGTTTTGTCAAGTCCAACTGCAATGAAGCTACCACCTACTGCAGTGTGGTTATTTCCTGCAATTTCTTTAAATTCATCGCCTGCTTTGTATTTGCAGGTTCCTGGGGAACAACATCAACAACACCATCACGCTGAATGGCATCAACAAGTTTGGTTTTGTTGAAAGTTCCTGCATATACAATGTCTGCAAGATAGTTCTCAATTGCATGTTCTACTACCTTCTCTGATGAGGCTATGTCGACGCCCTGTCGGTTTATTTTCAAAGGGTCTACAACTACCTTCACCGCAATGGTTAGTTCATCCTTTCTTGTTCTCACATTAATCACAACTCCTGCTATTTTAATAGCATTTATATAATGTTTAAACGCCGTTAAAACTTCATCTGAAAGCAGTGTCGGCTCCGTTTGGCCCTACAGATACTAGCATTTCAATTGGGGCTCTATCTCTTACAGCTACATATTTTTACTAGTTGCTTTGAAGTGTCTACTTTCACATATTCATAGCCAAGGTGCGAGGATTTGGGGACCAGAGCATCATATGTAACTGCAGCTTTATCAAAATATGGAATACTCGCAACTACCGCTCTTGATATTTTCTGCTCGACATCCTGTGTGAACTTTCCAAGATACTCTCTAGTACATAGTGGCACGCACAGCTATGTAAAAAACAAGTTTCTAGACTAACAGCTGAAAAACAATCTGCAAAGCGTGTTTTGTCTGCTGAAAAGCCATAAACATCTGGTGCGCTTTATCAACACATAAAATGCATCTGTCATTGTTCGCTTAATTTCAGATATTGATCGTGCCATTATTTAAATGATGATGAATTAAAGATTTTATTAAATACTCCTTGACGAGCTTTTGAACGTGAATCATGTAAGCAGTTGCAGGTGATATTGAATGTGCCCACCGTGCACACGCACCTTATTATATATGTGTTGGTGAAGTTGCAACTTTGCGCCAGGCGTTGGTGTTTCGCTTACACTTTTACCATTGTCTAATGCAAACTTTAACTTCTTCCAAACATCCATATTCTTGGATTGCTACATCTACAAGGTTTGACCATTTTTCACCAGAACTTCCATAAAGTTTCTTGGTATGTTGCTGGGCTCACTAATAGAGCTATTATGACCTTTATTATTCTAGCTAAATTCGCAAGCGTGAAGTGCCTTAACTGTTTCTTTTTCTTTATTCAACAATATTCTTCTGCTTTTGCGTTCGCTGCCTAACGTTTTGTTCTATATTTTAAAGATCCGTTTTGCGTTTGCCTGTCGTGAAATAAAACCGCTCTTTCTCGACAGCAGTTTTCCTGCACATCGTTGTAGACTAGAACCACCAGATCGAACGATCGAATCGGGAAATAGGAAATGGGTTTTTTAGCACAAATGAATCACACAACACTACTGAATCTCGCACAACAGTTTGTATGCGTTCTGCTGCAACTAGCTTTTGGTGCTGCAACATCCTGTAGTGAGGAATAAAAGCAGTAAAGTGGGTCGTCTCTCATGTTTATAAGTTTTTATATTCCGCCTTTAGCATCAAACAGGACTTTCATTCCCATGGATCAACGATACCGTTTTATTTAATGTCAAAAGGTGAAAAGTCTCTATGTCCCTGAATAATAGCATTTGGGTACTTTTTCTTAAGTGCCTTTAAAAGCAATAAGAGTGACTTCTTTTGCTCTTCGTTCTGTTATCTACTGGTTTTCCTTTAGCGTCAATTCCACCAATGTAAGCAACGTTTATAAGATTTGAATTAAATCCTTTTACACCATTGCTCACTTCATCTTCTGAAAGCGTGTTAAAGTGCTCGTTCATCCACGATGGTGGTAGCCAGGCTTTGACCAGCCTTTCTTTAAACTCAAGTAAGAGTTCTTTAATAGTTGCGTGCTGACTACTTGCATTTGATGTACAGCTATGTATTTAATATTTCTCATTTTCTTGTTCTTCCTTCTTTGTCTCTTTTTCAACAAACGTCTTGATATCGCCATATTTCGAGTTAATATAGCCTTGATGCCAAACACCGAACCAGCGTAAACGAGGCATTGTCTACATACCACAAAACAGAATCTTTCAAGTCGTAATTATTGAAGAAAAAGCACGAAACACAAGGCAAACGCCACTAGCAAGCATACCTAGCGCACTACCATATTATCCATTCTTTCGTATTTTTTGCATAATTTCCTCCTTTCTTTCTTTTAATGCTTGCATTTATTTTCTTCTCCTGTAGTTCTCCTTATCTACGTTCTGATTATCAAAGTTCAATTGCTCTCTGATTCGACTTCTCCAATAAAGGATGTCGTTATCCAAAAGCATATCTTCGATTCCCACGCCTACCTCTGGACGTTCTTTGAGCTCCCCTTGTTGAAGCACCAATATTAACGCTTGATTCATCACAAAGCGTGTCACCAAGATTGAAAGCCTAAGTATTTTGCCTTCAGCGTCAAACTTTTGGCTGAACATCTATCTCGAAGTTATTTGGTTTATAAGCTCTCATCAATGTTTATTTTTATCTTCATAGTCTTTCTTTGCAGTTGTTCGCTGAGGTTGTGGGTGGTGTTGTCGGTCCGTTTGGCGCAATATGGGTGTGCGAATTAAACACTTGAACTAATCCTTAAGCTGCTGTTAAGGCTTCAATATTAATTAGTCCTCCAGGTTTACCACCATTGATGGTGATGCTTTCCGCTACATCCACTGCAACTACTACAGGTTTGTCCATGTCGCCTGAACTTGCAAGGATGACGCTGAACCAATTGCGGGAGTGATTGGTATTGCGAACCTCTTGCTTTTCTGAAGCACGAGGCGAACGTCTGAAACAGTTAAACACCTGTTTCAACGGTGCATGTAACACCGCTTCTTCTTTCACAATTCCTTGCAAGGTGTAACACGACCACCTCCTGATGATGCCTGTTTAATTAGTGTTGCGAGAGGTTCTTTGTATTGGTCCATATCAACTTAATCTATATCCAAGTTCAACTTTGCGTTTCCTCCGCCTTCGAAAATTCAGTAGTAACTGAACGTGAAATAGTTCCACATCATATAGGTGTAATCATCATGAATGCTTGCGGTATCACCAGGATTGCACTCTGGTATTAACCAGGTTGTAATGCTGCCATCATACCATCAAACGTGCGTCTTTTCACTTCTGCTTCGCACGTGCTTTCGCCTCGCAGTGTCTGAGGCGTGACACTTTACTTCGCTTTTCGCCACCTGTAGAGCCTACTTCAATTTCTTTCCGCTTTGCCGTCGAGGCATAATAGCTTTACAACCACTTTGCGCCTTATCTTCTGCTCGTTTTAAAAGAAAGTTCTGCTTCCTCGATGTTCACTGCAAAATCCGTAAAACGCTCTTTGCTACAACTTCGCCTGGCGGATGGATATGCAAAACACCATCTTTCAAATAGATGTCTGCTCCGCATTCTTCTTGCACTTTTTAGAACATCATAGCCTGTTGCATCTCCGAATTACAATTTGTCATAAACCATATGTAACTGCAATCTACTGTAGTTTTGCCTATACAACACACTACTTTAGAAAGCAAGTCAACCAAGTGGAAATCTTCTTGAGCTCTTCGTTGTAAATCTTTCTAGAATTGAGCAAATCATCTTGTAAAAAGAGTTTAATACTACCTCCATCGGTTGATATTCTTTGCAAAATAACCTTAAACTCTTCTTTAATGCCAACTTCTTTATAACCTATGCCCCGCTTACTTCATCTCCTCATTTGATTTTGTCTTCTATCTCTAAAACTTTATTTAGTCTAGCTGCGGGAAGAACAATCTCGCAAATATCTGCAAGTAGTTCTACACTTTTATGAATGGTGATACTATCGACCATTCCAAGGTATTCGCCTATTTTACTTCGAAGTCTAGTGTATACATAGCTTTGGTTATTTATTTAATCCGTTATATTCCTCACGCCCTAAAGCAGTTTGTAGTCATTATCTGAAACGGCTTTGATACTATAGTTTGATTCTCCGTGCCACTGGTAAAAACGCTCCCATTCTTCAATTACGATGCTTGATTTATTCCGAAAAATCTCCGAAGTAACGGTGAAGGCATGATACAGATGCAGCTTCGCAATGCTTTCGCAATTTTTGATACATCTTGTTCTGTGGATATTTTCCATCGGTGAAATCAAAACACCTTCGTTGGTATCTCATAATCATCTTGCCCATCATTCTTGATACTGCCACGAACACTACCTTTATTCACATTGCGCTTTTGATGATGTTTTTGCAATTGATACTGATCGCTGGTTCAATGGTAGCAACCATGACTTTGCCCTGGTTCTTCTATTCGAGTTCAGGGGCATTGCCGTTGGAATGCCAAGTGCATTATTGCGCACCATGTCCTCAAGTTCTTCATCCTCAAAGCTTTTATGCTATCGTAATCTTCGCTATCGACGTTCGCTATTCCAATCTCACGAAAAAGCCAATATGGCGGTGCCCTCCAATGATGCGAAGTGCAAGATTTTCAAGTACCAAAGCGATGAGCCTTATTATTCACCTTCAATAGTGAAACGCCTTTATCTAAAACCTCTCTATACTCCATATTAGCCTCTATCTGTTGATGTCGCAATTGCGAGTGAACGATTAATGCATTGCACAACACTCTTCCAAGTTCTGCTGTATCTGCTTTATCGACAGCGAACATGGATGGTATCAAGAATTTAGAAATGTTCATGGTGATAGCGGTTGAACGCTTGCCTCTGTTGCTATTCTTCTGCTGATTTTCCATATTTGCCTTTCTTTCCTTTTTTTTGCCTTTACCTTTACCTTCACCGAAAACTACTTCGTTACTTGTTTGTTTTTTGCTGAACCTTTAATTCCTGGATCTGCAATCTCCGACTTGCTTTTGTGTTTCAACTTTGTCTTTTGCTCTCTCATTCTTTGGTTCTTGACCAAATTTGCACCGATGTTGGTTGCAGTATCATAGAGGTAAATGTAGGCTTTCTTAAAAAGCGTTATAACCACTTATTTGCTTAATGCCATCAGTGAATGAATCAGCAGCACCTTTGAAATCACCTTTAAATAACATAAAGTGACGTCACCAACGCTCCAACCTTTCACCAAGTCGGTTTATTCTGTATCAATTAAAGTCTTTTAAGATATTTCAAATTGCTTAATGGTGTACATTGTGATCAAGAAGGCACGAAAGCCTGCAAATTTAACCCAGAGCATGCAATGGCTGCTGCAAGTGCCACAACTGCTGTAATCACTATTCCTATTGGGTTTACCGTCATTGCTGCGTTTAACGCCCATTGAACTGTAGTCCAAATAACAGTTGCAGCCTGGCAAAGTTTTGAAACAACCAAATAAGCTGCTAACGCTGCATTTGTAAACTTTCCACATAGTGAATAGCCGCCAGTACAACACCTCCAAGTATTGCTATTCATTTTGAACTTCATAACAAAACTTGATGCATGCACCAAATGCTCTAAATACCATCTGTAATCCATTTGTGATAGTTGGAATAATGGCGGTAATTTGATCAACCAATTCACCAATAGGAGCTATTAATGCCTTTTGAAAGCTTCTGCACTCGTTGCAACTGTATCTTGGTGTTGAAAGTTTACCTTCGAGCGTTTGACTTTGGCTTCCATCATGCCGTGGAACTTTCCACCTTCTGCCAGTTGCATGTGCAATTGCGCGCTACATTCTCTGCAGTGATTTGTCCTTTAGACATCATGTCTTTCAGGTCTGCAACAGACTTGCCTGTCATCTCTGATTCCTTAGACACAAGGTTAAATCCAGCGTTGATAAAACTGCTGTAAATCTTGACCCATCAAGTAACACTGTGAACCTGACCCATTACAGAGTAAAGAAGAGAAGCGAATCTATCTTTATTACCACCTGAAATATCTTCTTTTGTTCATCGGTGGCAAAACTTTTTCAGTTGAAATACCAAAGTTAAACATCTGGCTGCGCACAGTTCATTTTTCCGAATGAGTGGTTGCAAAGTCGCCTGTTTCTTTGAGCATTACCTGCTTTCTTCTCGTCGCCTAAGTGTTTTAAACGCTACAGCGGTGCTCTCGGCTTGTGCGCCTAAGCGTGAAACAGCACCAATACCAGCACCGATGAGCGTTGTGGATTCATTGAAAGCCATACCTGGAATGCTCATTAAACCAGACAAAGAACTAAATTAAACGTCTTTGTAGTGCAGTTTTCGCCTCCAAAGATTTTAATTTATGTTATCAACTGTTTTCGCAAGAACGAGCAGTCGCCAAAGTGTACCTGGCGTTGCCGTTATCTTGATTAAAAATTTTAAAGCGTGTCCATTACTTTCTGGCTTTCTTGTTTCACTCAGATTTTTTATAGTTTGCGCCCAAACCTCGTCAGGCATTTCGTTGGGATCAATTGTGAAAGGTAATAGCGGAGCACTGTGTCCCAGAAAAGAACGTCTACGCAACCTGAAGTATCGACCAGCATCGTCTGACTTTTTATTTCCGGCTTCTTTCACCTCCAGATGTCTTGCATCTTCTGAATTGCAACCAGAACAAAGGTCATCCTCTTTAATTTCTTCATCGCCGTAACCACCAAGGCATTCAACATGACTTCGCTCATCTTGACGGGGTCTTTACGGCTGAAGCATAGATAAATCTTACGTGTTGGACGGTGCAAAATGCAACTCTTATCTTCTACTGTGATTTCGAAAAGCTCACCATGTTTAACTTTCACTCTTTAACTTGCTCTTTTGTAAACTTCATCTTTTACGCTTGTTTTTTGTTTAAAAATGAATGGAATTGACCTTTTCAAGGTTCTTGTATCCTTGCTTCCACTCTGTATTATCTTCTGTGAATTCTACACCGATAAGAATGTCTGTTGTCATGGCATCACCGATGGGTCGCCATACGCAACGACGATGTCTATCGACGTGTTCAAAATATCACCTTTAGCAGCTTCACGAAGTGCAAATACTCACTTTACTGGGCTAATTTTCACCGCTGTAATCGTAGTTTCCCACGTTGTACAGGTGGGGCTTGTACCCGCTTTGCGTGAAGCAGTTCCTTTTCACGCTTAATGTTGTATTTAATACCTCTTAAATGATATTGCGTCCACCCATTACAACTGTAATGTCTGCCCATTCGTATTCTCTTGGGTGTTATATCTTTTTCAGGTTTTATAGCAAGGTAGAATTTAATCTGCATTGGCCTACTGACCTTTTGATTTTGCCTCTCTTCCAACCCAAGAAGCCTAGATTCACGTCAATAAAAGCGTGAATGGCAAATGGTCTAACTTCCAGTACTCATTAATCTTACTTGTAGCAAGAACATTCTGCGAAACATCGGCCAAACTTTACAACCTTCTCCTGCTTCTGTTGGAGTTCACCCGCTACAGTCGTACACGATTGATAGCGTTTTTTCAATCTCTTGTTGCCAAGCCATTACAACGCCTTGATACCAGTGCCATCTTCATTCACAGTGAGCTCATCTAACATGAAGTTAAGAGAAAGGCGTTGTATGCGATACGATAAAAGCCTTATCATGTGGATTCTTCCGAGATGTCAAGTGCGAATAGTCATCTGTTTGCTCACAAGCCATCTGATCATCCACAGTAATAGCCACTTTTGCCTACATACTTTCTCAATTGATATATCAGCGACATACAAATCGAGAAACAAGACCGAATGATTCTTCAACGGTGTTTCAAGATACATCTCTAAAACAAAAGAACCATCTTTAACACGTCCAACGTTACGTTGAACTGGAATGACAACTAACTTTCCAGCTAAGTTCCAATGGCGGCACCTTCAGAGATTTAATGGTATCACCAATAAGAACTGCTACACGATTGTACTTTCTTTGCGCAAAGATTTGGGCTTTGTGCCTTTGAAACCACGACCTTCAGAACTACGAAAAAGGGCGCAAAAGGCTCTCTGTTGCCCACTCTATGATTGTTGCGCCTTTAGCAAGCTGTAAAAACATCTTCATCAAGACCTTGTGTTGTGGCTGTCCTTCTCGTCCATCACCTGCTACAAAGATGCCACGAAGAGCACCATTTTCAAGTGATAAGCTCTCGATTACCACTTTCTTTATCCCATAAGCTCGGTGAATGTTTGGTTTTGTCCACATAAATACAATAACCTTTGTGCCTTCTGGTACTTCATTATAGAAGTCTGCAACATGCTTAAATAAGCGTGGAGTTATTTCAACCGTTACTAACTTTTCAAGTCATCTAGTGAATGGGCCACTATGTCAGGATTTGAAGAGTTTCAGCAACTGCTACAGCTGCGATAATTAGGGCAAATAAGCCGTCGGGAGAATCCCCGACGATACCTGAATTGACCATTAAGAGTTGAATTTTGATTCTGGGTAACATATTCGCTCCTCCTTTTATTTAGATGCTTCAGCGAATAAATACCCTTCTTGTCGTATCTGCGGACAGAGCCACCTGTACGAACAGAATGAAGTAGATATCCTGCGCATAGTAAAGTGGGTTGTTTGGGTCAAACATCTTCCACTTCACCAATAACACGTGAAACTGAAAGCTGTGCCATGCAAAGTGCTGCAGCTATTCTCCTGCTTCATACTTCATCCCAAAGGGAGTAAGGTCTTGTCGTTTTCTTACGAAGAACCTTTGAACGCTTCATAATATTGAAGCCATGTAAGATTTCCAACAATACCTCGTTGAACATCTGTCGAATTTGCGAAAGCCACTTATCTGTATCTGCTAAATCCAGCTAGCAAATCCCAGCGTACATGTATGCATCTAGAGCAAATAACGATACATAACTTCTGGAATGTTATCTGCATCAAATTTTGTCATCAAGTTAATAACATCTTCTTTGCAGATGCGCTTGCGCTTTTCAATCGATGTTGCAGAAGTGTGTGCATCTCTTTCTTTTGTTGTTCCTGTTGTAAGGATTACCTGCTCCTTTGGGACTAGCACCCCAACACCAAACAAGCTAACATGTGCTTCTTCTTGATTGTGACTTGACCATTTTACAGAACGCTGTGCGCTTAATAATGAATAACTCAACATGTCTATATTTGGAATATAGATAGGATCAATTTGTGAACTCATCGTTTACATGTTCAAGTCGTAATTCTGTGCGTTGATTCACAGTTGCAAGTTTGGTTTGGCGATTCTTTTCACTGAAGGAACTTCAGCATTAGGAATGTGCACCTTGTGATTTTAGGCGTGAACACAGATCATCTACTGATTTTTCAGCAAACGAGTTTGATGGATAAAGTTTCACAAAGACTGCTGCCAAATTTCTTTGTTTAATCGCCCATTTAATTTTGTTTAATTTAAACCAATAAATAAGTAAATAATAAGTAAATATAGGTGAGATAACATTACAGAGTTACTCCTTATAATCAGTTCAAACTTCTCTTTATACTTTGCCTTGATTTCAGGAGAAGCACGAAGGGTTGCGAGCTCGCCTGCTTGGTCAGTTCGTCCCAACTCTTATTAGCGATATTTTCTGCACCTTGTTCACCTCGGAGCACAAGACAGAAGATGCCTTTTAAAAGGTTGCTGGTGAATTAATCAATGTTTCTGTATTTTTCTATCACTTTTCATGGTTGTAGCTTTCTTTTTGCTCGTTGGTAATTTTACCTTCTGCCAATAGCTTATCAATGAAAGAGGTAATTTCTTTCTGTTCAGCTGTGAAAAACTTCTCTTTGTAAAATTATTAACTGCATTCTCAAATTATTCAACTTTGGTTGCTGCGTTCTCTCAAACTCGATGATATGAGCTAAAATTGCGATATCGTCTGCCAAATTTACAAATGCAACGCCCTTTAAATCAGTTTTAACGTCATTTCATTATCATTTAAAGGCTGTTCAGGCTGTTATTAAAATAGTTGTATATTTCCTCGGTGGTAGATGCTACATCTTCACCTTTCATATCGTAAATTCCATCTATTAGCTTCATTTCTAAAGCTTCTTGTGCGCTAATCAATGGTCTTTTCATCAAAGTATTTAGCGACAATTTCCTCCTTTATTTTGCCCTCACGACATCCTGCAATCCATTGATGCAAGATCATTCTGTAACTTTCAACTAGGGTTGCAGTTTCTCAAGAAGCTCTGAGCTTTACCATAAACTTTCAACACCCACAGCGTGAAGCATGAGCTGCGTGGGCGACATATAAGTGGCTTTCCACACAAAGCAATGATGCCTGTGCGCGCAACGCCATCTATACATTGTTATATTGGCTTTGCTGTTACGGTACGTTGAAAATCGCCATGCCTGGAAAAACATCGCACCAGTGCTACAATGATACGTACATCAATCTTGTTGTACATCTTCTCCAATGCGTGAATTCTGATACCCTCTCTCTGAATCTACTTGCTGATTTGCACTCATTTCCATACAGAAGAAGTGCGTTCTATGCATCACCAGGAATGGTGTGTTAAAAATGCTGCTTATTTGTCATTTTGGGTTTTGTAAATTTTTGCAAATATAAAGAGCACTTTCGATAAAAAAACGGCTTTACACGGTTGCATTACGTTGCGCATATCATTGCACCATTAAATAGATACAATAAATAAAGCGTTTTTTATTTCAGTAAAAATATGAACTTTGCACTACACATTATTAAAATTGCAATGGCAAAAGACAACAGTTTAAATAAAGAAGAGTTTTGCAATCGCTGTATATCTTGATGGTAATTATACGCAAGAAGAAATTGCGAGAAAGTTGGGTTGACCAGACAAACGATTGCAAGATGGGCAGAAAGGGAAAATGACGGGAGATTAAGGCTTCAAAAGACAAATACACCAGGCAATCATTTTCACAATGAGTTACTATGATTGTCAGAAATCAATAACAATATTAGTTCACGACCGCAGGTGAACGTTTTGCAACAACGCAAACGATGCCTGGGTGCAGGTGCTATTAAGAAACTAGAATCCGATATCGGTGTTCAGACTGCGTGTCCGTTGCGATGCGCGCTTTCTTTCATGGCTAAGACCTATTGATATTGATAAAGCAAAGAGTTCAATAACTTGTTTGACGCCTTTATTAAAGACCAAACAAATAACAAAAATAAATATGGTAAAATGGACTGATAAGCAGCCCTTGCGATTTGGGAGAGGTAATAAAGGACTTACGAAGAACATAGACATAGACGAATCTCTATCTCGCTATGATATTGAGTAAAATGCAGAGAGGTTGGAGAAGACCTGTGGAATTGGATTAAATACTTCTTTCAGAGTTATGCAAAATACGAATTTGCACCCTTTCACATCAACAATAAAACGACTTGTGCTAACGATGAATAGTACGAGGTCGCTTTCATGGTCAAAGAGAGCTAGCAAAATTAACTGTTGGCGATGTTCGTGATAATGTATCTCACATTAACAAAGCGCAAGAAGTTCATTAGCACCCATCACCAACAATTGATGCGGCAGTGCGTTTCTGACACTACAAATTAACTTCGAGCAATCCAAGAATACAGCAAGTTTTGTGGAAAACAACCAGTTGGTCAATGGACAGATAAGAATTTACTTGCTTGCAGTTATAAATTCATTGCTATTGGTGCAGAGTTCTGCGCCTCGTGTTGTATGCTGTAAAGGCTGACTAGTCCTGATATTGTCACCATGGACGACTACGATACCGACGAGGACTGCGAAATCCTGTAACCTCAATAAAATGGGATTGGGTGGAAAAAGCGTTATATCTCACACGCTCTATCTCTGAACCTACACTTGACATATGGTGTGGTAATATCATCGCAAAGACTGTTGACGTACGTGCTGGCAAACTTGCAAACAGTTGGGATGTCGTAAATATTCGTGATAAAAAACGGCAAAGTACATGGCACAAAAAACTCAGAAGAGCAGATAGTTAGAACGCTGGCATCAAAAGATTAGCACCAAAGAAGCGCAACAAGGCGAGTACTTCAATAATCTATTATCCAAGAAGGAAAAATATTTAAGAAACCTTGTATATGGCAAAGTACCATCATTAAAGTTCCAATTCCTTGTGGACATGGTGACCCTGCTTATTCTGATTCAAAGAAAAAAGGCAGTTCTACCAAAACCTTGGCTGGCTTGATGGTAAGCAAAAGGCGTAATATTACGTCATAAAGGCTTTAGCACATGAAACGAATGTAACATAGAGCTTAATTATTTTTGGTCGATAAGTATGTTGCAAAGAAGACCAACGTGTTGGTACATCGAAATAATAAGTTGCAAGACCCTTTTTTATCAACAAGTATTTAAACCACTGCTTGTTGACAGATGACTTAAAGCTGAAAACACAGTTGTTTGATACGTGAAGATACACGAAAAGAAAACAGACAAACTACACGGCATAGAGAGGCTAATCTTGAGCCTTTAAGATGAGCTAAGAAACATCATCTTTAATGAAGAAGAAAAGGACAATCCTCACATGCAGAGCTTACATCAATCAGTTTTAAACTCTTCAGCTTTCCTTCCTTATCCTGCCCGATGGATGCGATGCATCCGAGGGTGGCGTAACAGTATTGACACCAAGACAAATGAACTCGAACCAGTTTATACAATTGACTGCCATGGAATTGAACGAAAACAAAACCCTTATACAATTTAGTTATGCAAAACTTTATATCACTTGGTCGATGCTTCAATCCATCGTGAAATGTCCTCGACAGCCTTTTAAGACAAGGCACCTCCGATTATAGTCACAAATAATAGAGATTTGGCGGATCGAGCTATCTCTGAAATGAAAAGCTATCTTAATAAAAATATGATTGCCAGGCTATCTTTCTGAACGGGCGAAGAAAGACACTCATCTGATGTTTGCGCTAGATATTGCAATTTACCATATTTTTGCCAGCACAACCCCTATAAGATGTCCAAGATTAGGAAGACAGGTACGAACGTGCAACAACGTGGCTTAAAGGCGTTATGAAGGCGACATTACGGATTGAAGGGAGCACCATTGCTTCCACTTCTGATGCCATTTCGGACAACTCGAATTGGCAGATTAAAAGCGAAGAGTTAAGACGGTATTTGATTAATCAGTTATGAAAAGAATAAAAAACAAAATTTGCAAGGTGGTTTGCGTATCACAGCAGGCTTAAGACAACCAGACGTTGTATTACAAATGCCTGAACTCTTTCATTTAACCTTGAAACTTACATGAATTCGGTCAATGCTGCTAAAAGCATTGATTACTCCATCGTGTAGATTGGCCTTGACATGTACAGTGCAGCGTTCGACTTGCACCTTTCAGGGCATCGCCCAACAAAACAACACGTGGTGTAACATAAATACCATTAATTTCACCGCAACGGAAAGCCAGACGATGTTATCAATAAACAGCTGCGCTCACCATGGTTTAAAGTTGAAAAAGAACTTATATTATCGGGTTCTGGGGTTTTACGCTACTTCAACTATATATAGGTGAAGACCAAAACATCACTTTGAAAGCATCAACAGGAGTACTATGACCCAATAAAAAAGAAACTTCTTCGCTTCAAGGAGACATGGACCGGACTTCAATTGAGAACTTCGAAACATGCTTTAACTGTGGGTAGTGAAAGAGGATTAGGGATATTTGAAATCCTACCTGCGGTGCTTTACAAAGAGGAATATAGGTGACTGGGCTAGATTTTGCAACATCTTTTGGTATGCCAATTCGTGAATATACCTGATGCTTGGAATGAAGCTAGAAGAAAGATTAATCCAGGATGCAAGACGATGAGGGCTCAAACGCTGTATATTCATCAAAGATAGCGATTTAACGCTCATTGAAGCTGGTAACAAGTCGGTTCAAGCAATCAGACGTTGGAGTTCAGGAACTCAGCTTAGGCTGTTCATAAAGAAGAGGACGAGATGAACACAGATGATGAGAGTTTGTTTGGACATTCTCCAACTATCAGATGAAGACCTTTTCAACACTTGGTTTAATACTGATGGTGGAGTTCGTATATGCGAAAAAGACAAAATAAATGTAGCTCAGCAAATCGACATCGTTCAGAAGTGCAGTAATAAGGCTTACCATCGACGACGATTGTTGTGTAAACACTTTCGGAATTGAAAAACCAAGGATTACAATGCCCTAAAGAGCAAAAAGAATGCAGAAAAAAAGAAGCGTTAAGCAGCATAATTCTGATAAAGAGGAGGAAGAAAAAGAGAATTCAAACGATAATAAACTTCATTTTAAGCAACGTTTAAATCGTTTTTAGGATAGCCCCAACAAAAGGGGCAAAAGCCAACACTATAGACTTCTAGTTGATGAACTCTACTATGGAAAGAAGTGTTCATGCCACACACGCTTTGATAACATAGATAGTGGTGTTAAGTTTGACCTGAACGTGCTCGACGAGTTCGTGAATGCAATATGGAGGTTTCGATGTGAGAACTCCATTGGTACTACCATGTGGCGAGAACTTACAAATATGATGAACGAAGCGCTGAAGGCTTATCAAAGGAGAGTTCTCAATTGATCACAATAGAAGTTTTGGATGCAGTAAAAGCATGCAAATGAAGTGCTACGGCCTTTAAAACACGCAATGGGTAAAAGCATGGCTTCAAAACTGCTAGACGATAACGGCAACTTGAAGCCATTTGATAGAGTGGATGAAAGATATATCTTCTATATCTTCTCACCATGTTGACTCATGGCTAAAAACCGAATATAACACAGCAGCTGTTCTTCGAGCTCATAACATGAGACTGGCGTTCATTTGTCGAAAACAAGGACATTATGCTAACTTGGGTGCGGATGCCTACATCTCCAGATGCAGAAGCCGTGCATCGTGGCTACTGGGAGAAAAAATTAACCTTGCAGTCGAGCATCCGTTTTGGAACAAACACCACCCAGGCGACAGATGGAACTGTAAGTGTTCTCTTGAATCAAGATGATCCTGCGTCGCTAGATGATGTGCTAGATGATCTCTTCCAATCGAACCAACTGTGAGTTAAGACAATCCTGAGAAAAGGATGGCAAATGTTTAATGATACTCATCCTTATTTCCCAAAGAACTGCAATCAATGTCGTTTTTACAAGAATAGAGGCTTTAAAAATAAAACCAGAGACATGGTTTAGCAATCATGAAAGGATTGCTAGTGGTGTTATAAACGAAAGTCTCTACCCAATGAAGGTAAAAAATCTATAGAACAATATGATAAAGGAAACCTGAACATACCTATATTGCAGAGAATGGGTACGTTGTTACCGCAAAGGGCGAATAGTGGAAGCTAATAAAACAAAGAACGAAAAGAAAAATACGAGAAAAGAACTTAATATGTGGCAGAATTCTGGCAAATATCGGTCTGGGATAGAGCATTTATCGACAAAGGAAGAGAAGATAATCTTACTTATGATAATAAATTTGATGAGTATTCCTGCTGACTTAAAGCAAATAGATGGTGGACAAAACAACATTGTAAGATATGCAAGAAGGCTTTAAAAAGAACAAGGTGCTAAGGCTGTCATATTTGAGTTACATGGACGTGAAAAGAGCCTTCTATGACAAATTAGGTGAAGCAAGAAGAAAATATGAAGGTAAAAATGCTTTCTATTTTCTGATGAGCATTCTTAAAGAAATAAAAATAAGGTCGCTAATAAACGACCTTGTGGTCTATAACTTTTCGCCATGTCCTATATCATATACACTTCCAAATAAAATGTATAAAATGTCAATATCACCCAAAATTGCTTTATCCGACAATACGTAACTTT